>Ga0182030_10011217_pt1 | contig 18097 bp, 15 predicted proteins | sample 812S3MmetaG_FD_121299 | JGI IMG/M metagenome (GOLD analysis project Ga0182030, IMG submission 121299) | Permafrost microbial communities from Stordalen Mire, Sweden - 812S3M metaG (Illumina Assembly) | ecosystem: Environmental > Terrestrial > Soil > Wetlands > Permafrost | place: Sweden...
CACTCCTGCCTGCTGGGTCGAGACTCTGGACTCCTGATGTCGCCCGCAATTTCGGTTGGCCCGGGGAAATAAGGTGAGCCACTTCGGGCCGCCACTCGCTGGCGAGCGTTTCGAAGGTGGGGCGGACTTCAGTCTGCGGCGGGCTTCAGCCCGCCCTCCTGCCAGCGATGTTGAGACCTGCGGCGGGCGGACTGAAGTCCGGGGTCCCCTCTGGGGAAGGCTGAAGCCTGGCCCCACCCCCGCCGGCTCAGCCTAATTCCATGAGATCAGGAGTCCAGAGTCTCGGCGCCGCAGACACGAGTGTTCGCGCCACGTCATGGCTCAGGTCAATTTCCCCAACTATCCGAAATCCCCGGCCGACATCAGGAGTTCTAACATGTGGGGCAGGCGGTGCTCGCCTGCCCTCTATCCTGTCTAGGCAGCGGGCTTGCTTCAGCGAGGACGGGCGGGCAGGCGAGCACCGCCTGCCCCACCTCCGGGCCACCAGGATCCCCCACGTTTCGTGGCATTTGTGCGTACGCCGCGCCAGCCCTTGTAAAATGGTCTACACATGCTTCCCAGGCAATTTTTGCTCACCCCTTTTCTGCTCGCCCTGGCGCCGCTCGCGGCGCAGCAGAATGTCCCCTTCCCGGGCTCGATCGAGATCCAACAATCGCTGCACAAACTGAACCAGTTGGGCACGGTCCTCATGATTGCCGCCCACCCCGACGACGAACAGACGGCAGTGCTGGCCTATTTCGCGCGCGGACGGTCCATGCGGACGGCGTATCTTTCGTTGACCCGCGGCGAGGGTGGACAGAATCTCATCGGTTCCGAACAAGGTCCGGCGTTGGGAATCATTCGCACCCAGGAATTGCTGGCGGCCCGCAAGATCGACGGCGCGGAGCAGTTTTTCACGCGCGCCATCGATTTCGGATTTAGCAAGACCGCGTCCGAAACGCTCGGAAAATGGGGCCACGACCGCATTCTTTCGGATGTGGTGTGGGTCATCCGGCGGTACCGGCCGGATGTCGTCATTCTGGTATTTAGCGGCACGTCCGCCGATGGTCACGGACAGCACCAGGTCTCGGCCATCCTCGGGAAGGAAGGATTTGAGGCGGCGGGAGACTCCAGCCGCTTCCCGGAGCAACTGAAATTCGTCCAGCCCTGGCGCCCCAAGCGCCTGGTGCGCGCCAATTTCAACTTCGCCCTCCTGCGAGGCGCCCTGCCGCCGGGAACGCAGCTCCCGCAGTTCCCCACCCTGTCCAATGCGGGTGAGGCCGATACCGGCGCCTTCAACCCCGTCCTGGGATATTCGTACCAGGAGTTGGCTACCATGAGCCGCAGCATGCACCACAGCCAGGGGACCGGCGCCGTCCGGCGGCCCGGTCCCGGTGTGACGACATTCGGGCTGGTGGCGGGCGATCCGGTATCGACAGATCTCTTCGAAGGCGTCGACACCACCTGGAACCGGCTGCCCGGCGGAGCCGCGGTGGGGCCTCTACTCGACCAGGCCATCCGCGATTTCGACATCGCGCATCCCGAAAAATCGCTGCCGGCGCTGACCAGTGCGCGCCCGCTCGTCGCGGCAATCTCCGATCCGCTGGCCAAAGCCAAACTGGCCGAGTTGGATGAAGCCATCGCATTGTGCGCCGGTCTTTATGTGGAAGCGGAGGCGCGCGAGCCGGAGGTGAGTCCCGGTGGCAAGCTGGCCGTGACCACCACGGTGCTCAACCGGTCGAACGCGCACGTTACGCTGGAGGGCGGCGCGGTGGAGGGCATCTGGAGCGAACCGCTCACGGTGAAGCCGGCAACACTCGGCAACAACCAGAGCGTCACCATCCCATTCGAAGATACTGTGCCACCCGCGCAGCCGTATTCGCAGCCGTACTGGCTGGTGAAACCGCCGTCGGCGGACGTCTACCAGGTGGACGACCAGATGCTGATCGGCCTGGCCGACACGCCTCCCGTGGTGAAGATGCGAGTCAAGCTGACCGTGGATGGCGCCCCCATAGAAGTGGTGCGTCCGGTGGAATACCGTTACGCGCCGCGGGCGGAGGGCGAGCGCGTGCGGCTGCTGGCGATTGTTCCCGCGGTGGCGGTGAATCTGCCCGATTCCGTGGCGATATTTCCCACCACGGCGGCACGCCGGGTGCAGGTGGCCGTGCACGCCAATGTGGCCAATGCGGCGGGCGATCTGCGGCTCGATTTGCCGGCGGGGTGGAAGGCCGTGCCCCAGTCGCAGGCCTTCAAACTGGCCGCGGCGGGCGAAGAAGATCAGTTGAGCTTCGAGGTGACGCCGCCGGCCGCGGAAGGAAACGCCACGCTGAAAGCCGTCGCCACTGTGAACGGGCGCGAGGTGGAAAGCGGGATGGACGTAATCGACTATCCGCACTTTCCGCCGCAGACGTTGTTCCCACCCTCAAACGTGAAACTGGTGCGCGCCAATATCGACGTCAAGGCGCATAAAGTGGGCTACATCATGGGGGCTGGCGACCAGATGCCGGACGCCCTGCGGCAGTTGGGCGTGGAGGTGACGCTGCTGACGCAATCCGATCTGGAGCAGGGCGATCTCTCGCGCTTCGACGCCATTGTGGCGGGCGTGCGCGCCTACAACGTGCGAGCCGATCTGAAGGCCAACCAGTCGCGCCTCATGAACTACGTGAAAAACGGCGGCGCCTACATCGTGCAATACCAGAATGCCGACCCCGCACTGAGCCTGGGGCCGTATCCGTTCACCGTGCCCGGCGGCAATCGCTATCGCGTCACCGTGGAAGAATCGCCCGTGACGTTCCCCAACCCGGACAGCCCGCTCCTGCAGTACCCCAACCACATCGTGCCGCGGGATTTCGATGGCTGGATCCAGGAGCGCGCCATGTACGTCGCCACCCAATGGGACAAGCAGTACCAGACCGTGATGGCTTCGCACGATCCCGGTGAGGAGCCCATGGAAGGCGGCGAATTGTGGACGCATTACGGCAAGGGCGTCTACATATTTACGGCGTACGCCTGGTTCCGGCAATTGCCCGCGGGCGTGCCGGGCGCGTTCCGCCTGTTTGCCAATCTGCTCAGCGCCAGGTAGCGAATCGCCGGGGTGTATACTGGCTCCAACTGGAGTAAACAATGGGATTGTCGCGGATTCTCGCCCTGCCCGTCATATTGGTTTGCGCATCGCAGGCGCCGGCCCAGTCGCGGCTGGAAGCCGATTTCTCGCAAAGGCTGATCAAGCTCGACGTCGCCGCCGTCGACGCCAAAGGAGCCCCGGTCACGGACCTGCGCGCCGCCGATATCCAGGTTCGCGAAGACGGTAAGCCGCATCCCGTGGTGTTCTTCCGCTTCTCCGGGAGCAGGCGTCCGATCGCGCCGGCGGGACCGGGCGAGTTCCTCAATCGGCCGGCGCCGCCTGCCACGGTCATCTTATTGGACCGGTGGAACGAAAGGCTCATGACCATGGCCGCCGCTTGGCAGGACGTCAGCGCCGCAGTGGCACATATGGAAACCCTGGATCGGGTTTACCTCTATATCCTGACGAATCGCGGCGATGTGGTCCCGGTGTATCCGCTGCCCCCGGCCGATGCCGATTTGCACGCGGCGCCTCCGCCCACTTCCGAGGACCTCGTCGCCAGGCTCAACGACGCGGTTCGGACACTTACGGGATTGCGGGACGTTGAAACCCTGGACCCGCTTCAACGCGCGGACACTACCATGATGGCCCTCGGCCTATTCTCAAAGATGGCATCGATTGCGGGGCGAAAGAACCTGATCTGGGTCACACATGGATTCCCGTTGCAGGTGACCGGTTTGACGGGCAATTGGGTCGATTACACACAGCAGGTGCAGAATCTGGCGCAAATGGCTGCGCGAGCTCAAGTCGCCTTCTACACTGTGGACCAGTCGGCCGAAGGAGCGGGAGCGGATGTGGCCGGCTTGTCCCGAATGACGCTGGAGACCTTCGCAGGAGTGTCGGGCGGACGTTGGTACGCCAGCGGCAGAACCAAGGACGCGATCGCCGGCGCCCTGACCGACGCGCGCGGCAGTTACCAACTCGCCTACTATTCATCGGCTCGTGAGACTGGCTGGAAGGAGCGCAAGATTCGCGTCGATGCGGTGCGAAAGGGCGTTCATCTGCAAACCCGCGAGGGCTATTTCGGCGATGAAGGCACACCCGACCCGGAACAGATGGCGGAAAACGCTTTTGACCGCGAAAGCCATTCCCCGTTCGAGGCCACGGAGATCCCGCTACGGGTGATCATGTCGCGTAAGCCGGCGGGCGTCCATTTCGACATCCACATCGATCCGGCGGATGTGTTGATCGAGCACCGCGGCCAACGCTTTCAAGGCGGCCTCACGGTGGCGTTCGGGTTCTACCGCGGCGGCATTTTTCAGGGCCCAGGGCCCACGATTCAAAAGGATCTCGACTACAGCCAGGAACAGTTCAATCAAGTGTCAAAGGATGGGATTGTCATTCCACAGGACGTCTCCGTAAGCGGTCAGACGGAGCAGGTGAGGGTGATGGTCTTCGATCGGCGGCTTCAAAGCCTGGGATCGGTGACCATTCCAATCGGGTAGTGGCCGGCAGGCGGCAGAAATCCAAGATTGCCAGGTCAATTTCAGAACTCCTGATGTCGTGGAATTTGCAGTGCCCGCAGGTGGGGCAGGCGGTGCTCGCCTTCGCTCGATCCTATTCGAGCAGCGGGCCTAATTCAATTCAGGGCGGGCAGGCGGCACTGCCTGCCCCACCTGCAAAGCTCTCGCCATCGAAAGGAATGGCTCAGCCCATTTTCCCCGTCAGGCAGGAATTGCAGGGCGACATCAAATGCGCATGCCGAGCCGCGCGCGGGAGCAAGCGGTTGGGTCTGAGTGCACAGGATATTTCTTCGCGGCTTCTTATTCCCCAGCCAGCGTGCTGTGATGGCGGCTGAACAGGAAGTAGATCACCAGCCCCACCACCAGCCAGACGAAGAAGCGGATCCACGTCAGGATGGGCAGCCCCGCCATCAGCAGGAAGCAAAAGAGCACGCTCAGAACCGGCGCCGTAATTCCGCCCGGCGCTCGAAACCGGCGCCTCCGGTGGGGGTCCCGGAACCGCAGAATGATCACCCCCGCCGAGACCAGCACGAAGGCAAATAGCGTTCCGATATTCGAAAGGTCCGCCAGGGTCCCGATATCCAGAATGCCGGCCGGAATGCCCACCACGAAGCCGGCAATCCAGGTGGCCGTGGAGGGTGTGCGGAATTTCGGATGAACCTTGCCGAAAAACTTCGGCAGCAGCCCGTCACGCGACATCGCAAACCACACCCGCGCCTGGCCCAACTGGAAAACCAGCAGCGAGGAGATCATCCCCATCATCGCGCCGAACAAAACGGCCAGCCGCACCCAGTGGACCGTCGGGGATCCCGTGGCGGCGCCCAGTTTCTTCAGGCTGTTCACTACCGGCGCAGGGTCGTCGATCAGCGAGCGCCAGGGCACCAGACCGGTCAGTACCACCGCCACCGCGATGTACAGCACCGTGCACACAATCAACGTGCCGAGGATGCCGATGGGAATGTCGCGCTGCGGGTTGCGCGCCTCCTCCGACGCCGTCGATACCGAGTCGAACCCGATGTAGGTGAAAAAGATGATCGATCCGCCCGTCAATACGCCCGACCAGCCTTCCGGAACGTAGGGATGGTAATTCGCCGGATGGATGTACCGGATGCCCACAAACACGAACGCCAGGATGGCGGCGATCTTCAGCAGCACCATCACATTGTTGGTCTCCGCGGATTCCTGGATGCCCCGCACCAGGACCATCGTCAGCAGCACCACCACCAGAAAGGCCGGGAAGTTGAAGCCGAAATGCCAGCCCGGAGCGTACACCGTGGCGCCCGTCAGATCGGTCATCCCGCTGGGAAGATAGGCGGGCGAAATCCACCGCGCGTTGGGGTGCCAGCCGAACCAGTCGAACAGGTCCACCAGGTGCGCGGCGAAGCCCACGCTCACCGCCATGTTACTGACGGCGTACTCCAGGATCAGGTCCCATCCGATGATCCACGCGATCAGTTCGCCCATGGTGGCGTAGGTATACGTGTACGCACTCCCCGCCACCGGGATCATGGACGCCAGTTCGGCGTAGCACAGCGCCGTAAACGCGCACACGATGGCCACCAGGATGAGCGAAATGGCCAACGCCGGCCCCGCTCCCGGACGCCCCAGCGTGGCGGCGTGGTGAACGATAAAGTCGGCCAGCGGCGCGTTGAGGATGGAAGACCTGTCGAATTTCTGCCCCGCGATGGCGGTGCCGATCACGGTGAAGATTCCGCTGCCGATCACCGCCCCAATGCCGAGAGAGGTGAGGCTCCACGGCCCCAGGGTGCGCTTGAGCTTGTGCCCCGGATCCTCGGAGGCAGCGATCAGCGCATCGATACTCTTCGTCCGCAAAAGGCTCAAGTCGGGTAGCCCTCCTGTCGTTTCCATCCGGACAGAGGGCCCGGACGGACTCGGAATCTGTTGTGGAGCCTACCGCTTGCGCTGGCCTTGCGTCTGGCGACGGACCTTCTTCTTCATGGAACCGCGGGCCACGCCAGCCGCGCGCTTCGCTTTCGGCGCCACTTTCTTGCGGGCTGCGCGCTTGATCGTCTTGCGTTCAATCTTGTCGGTTACTTTCTTGGTATTCATCAGCTTCTTTTTAGTCCTGCGTATTTTTCAATTAGCTTCTTGAGCCCGTAGCGGGGAAAGTTAACAGTGATCTTAGCATCATCGCCGTCCCCTTCGCGCCGTACCACCGTCCCGGTGCCGTACTTGGGATGCTCTACCGTCATCCCCGTACGCGCCCCGCGGCGCACCGGCGGAGCGGCCGGCGGCACTGGTTTGGCCGCCATCGGAGGACGCGGCAATTGCGGCGCCATTGGCCCCGGAGGCTGCTGCGGCGCGACAATCGGCTTGTTGGCGGCATTGAACGGCAGCCCCCGATCGCCGAAAAACTGCGAAATATTCTCCACCGAGTTGTACGTCTTCCCGGTGAACGTACTCCGTTTGGCCGCTTGGCGAACGTCGTGCCGCTCACTCATCAGATTCACTTCGCCGGGGTCGTCCCGCTGTCCCAGATCCACAATCAGGTCGGCCGGAACCTCGCTCAGAAACCACGAGGGCGTCGACCGCTCCTGCTCGCCGCCGCCAAACCGACGCCGGTACCGCGCCCACGTCAGTATCAGCCTCTTGCGCGCGCGAGTCATGCCCACATAGCACAGCCGCCGCTCTTCTTCCAGCGCCGATTCGGAATTCATCGAGCGGCTATGCGGGAACAGTCCCAGTTCCATCCCGGCAAGAAACACCACCGGAAACTCCAGTCCCTTGGCGTTGTGCATCGTCATCAGGGTGACCGGCGCGCGCTCGTCCACCGCGTCGGCATCCGACACCAGCGCCGCGTGGTCCAGAAAATCGCCGATGGATTCGCCGCGCTCGGCGGCTTCGGTGGCCGCGTTGATCAATTCGTCCAGGTTCTCCAGGCGCGTTTCGGCTTCCGGCGTCTTATCCGTCTGCAGCATTTTGCGGTAGCCGGTGCGATCCAGAATGAAGCGCAGCAACTCCGGCAGCGGCCGCGAACTGGCTACCAGCGACAGCTCCTGAATCAGATTGCGGAACATCACCAGCGAAGATTGCGACCGCGTGGACAGATGTTCGTCGTCGATGATCCGCTCGATGGAGTTCCACAGGCTCAAGCTGTGTTCCCGGGCGTAGCGTTCGATCTGGTCCACGGTGGTGCGGCCGATGCCCCGCGCCGGAGTATTGATGATGCGCAGCAGGCTCACCGAATCGTAGTTCGACGCCGCCAGCTTCAAGTACGCCACGGTGTCCTTGATTTCGGCCCGCTGATAGAAACTGAAGCCGCCCACCACGCTATACGCGCGCCCATAGCGCCGCAGCGCTTCTTCGATCTGCCGCGACTGGAAATTGGTGCGGTAGAGCACCGCCACGTGGTCGGCCGGATTGGCTACCAGGTGCTTCTCGATGGTGTCGGCGATGAACAGCGCTTCGTTCTCGGCGTCGAAGCCGGCATACAGGCCCAGCTTTTCGCCGGCCGCCGCTTCGGTCCACAGCTTCTTGCCTTTGCGCTCTTTGTTGTTCTCCACCACCGCGCCGGCCGCGCCCAGAATGTTCTTGGTAGAGCGGTAATTCTGCTCCAGCCGGATGGTCTTGGCCTTGCCGAAGTCGCGTTCGAAATCCAGAATATTGCGGATGTCGGCGCCGCGCCAGCTATAGATCGACTGGTCCTCGTCGCCCACCACGCAAATGTTGCCGTGAACTTCGGTGAGCAGGCGCATCAACTCGTACTGGCTGCGGTTGGTGTCCTGGTATTCGTCCACCATCACGTAGCTCAGGCGCCGGTTCCAGGACTCGCGCGTGGCGTCGTCGGTTTGCAGCAGGCGCACGGCTTCCAGCAGCAGGTCGTCGAAATCCAGCGCGTTGGCCGTACGCAGGGCCTTCTCGTATTCCTCGAAGACCGCGGCAACTGCCTCGCTTTCCTTGTTGACCGCGGCTTTGTACAAGTCGGCCGGACCTTGCTTGGTGTTCTTGGCGTGGCTGATTTTGGAAAGCACCGCGCGGTACTGCAGGAATTCCTTCTCGTCCAGGCCGAGCGCGCGATACGTCGCTTTGATCACGCCCAGTTGGTCTTCGTCGTCGTAGATGGTGAACCGCCGCGTAAAGCCCGGGCGGATGCGCGCCAGGGGCTCGCCATCGCGCCGCAATAAACGGACACAGAACGCGTGAAACGTGAAAATGTTGGGCGAGGAATCCAGTTGGACGTCCTCCAGCAGCGCCACCACGCGCTGGCGCATCTCACTGGCGGCCTTATTGGTGAATGTCACCGCCAAAATGGCGGACGGAGGCACGTGCCGCGCCGTGATGATGTAGGCGATGCGATGCGTGATTACCCGTGTTTTGCCACTACCGGCACCCGCCAGAATCAGAAGCGGCCCTTCCGTAGATGTAACCGCTTCCCGCTGCTGCGGGTTCAGCCCTTTGAGGAAATCCATGACGTGGGGACTATTTGAGTTTAGCAGGCTATGGGTTCTGCTACCATGCGAGACGAATGGACGCCGTCGAAATTGCCAGTGTCACCAAGACGTTCGATACCGTGACCGCCGTCGATGACCTCTCTCTTACCGTGCCGGAGGGCTCGGTGTACGGATTCATCGGACCCAACGGATCCGGGAAAACCACCACCATGCGGATGATCGCCAGCATTTTCTACCCCGACCGCGGCTCTATCCGCGTCTTCGGCCGGCAGATGCTGGGCGCCCGCTCGGACGAGATCGGCTACCTGCCCGAGGAGCGCGGCCTGTATCGCAAGATGACCGTGCGCCGCGTCCTGGAATTCTATGGCGAATTGCGCGGCGGACGCAAAGTGACGGCCGAGGTGGATGCCTGGCTCGCACGGCTGGGCATGGCGGAGTGGGCCGGCCGCAAAGTGGAATCGCTCAGCAAAGGCATGAGCCAGCGGGTGCAATTCATCGCCGCCGTGATTCCCACGCCCCGGCTGTTGATTCTCGACGAGCCCTTCGCCGGCCTTGACCCGGTGAGCGCCGAGGTCATCCGCGCGGCCGTTCTGGAACTGCGCCGCGGGGGCGCCACGGTCATCCTCAGCACTCACGACATGAATGTCGCCGAAAACCTCTGCGACCGCATCTTCATGATTTTTCGCGGCAGGAAAGTGCTCGACGGCACGCTGGCATCCATCCAGGACCAGTTCGGCAACGACACCATACGGGTCTCCGCCGACGACGGCTTCCCGCCGCTCGCGGAACTTCCCGGAGTGGAGAAGATTCGCGATCTGGGGCAGGTGAAGGAGCTGCGCATGGCTCGCGGCTGCGATCCGCAACAGGTGCTCGCAGTGCTGGTGGCGCGTACCCGGGTGACCGGTTTCTCCATTGTGAAGCCGTCGCTCAACGATATCTTCGTGCGCATCGCCGGCCCTGCCAGCGAGGAGGTGAAAGTTGCATAGGATCCTGCTGATTGCCCGGCGCGACTACCTCGCTACCGTCCGCACCAAAGCTTTCCTCGTGGGGCTGGTCGTGGCCCCGCTGCTGTTTGGAGGCGGACTCCTGGGCGTGGCTCTCTTGAAAGCCAAGCCCGATATCGCCGACCGCCGGGTCGCCATCGTCGACCGTAGCGGAACCGCAGCCGCGTCGATTATCCAGGCCGCTGGCGAAAAGAGCGCGCGCGAGGCGGTCGACAAAACCACCGGCCGGCAGGTGGAACCGCGCTACCTGTTCGAAACCGTGCCGGCCGACGACCGTGACGCCAATGCGCAGCGCCTGGCGCTTTCCGAGCGCGTGCGCGGCCACCAGCTTTACGCCTTCCTCGAGATTGTGCCGCGCGCCGGCGATCCGGCGCTGCGCGTCTCCTGCTATTCCGAAGCCAGCGGGATCGACGATGCCCGCCGCTGGTTCGACGGTCCGGTGACCACCGGCATCCAAAGAGCGCGGCTGGTGAAGCTCGGTGTGGACCCCAGCCTGGTTGGCGATCTGCTCACGCCGGTCGCGGTGGAACGGCTCAGCCTGGTGACCCGCGACGAGAAAACCGGCGCCATTCGCAAGGCTCACAAGAAGGGCGAGTTGGAAGGCTTTGCCGTGCCGTTCGGGCTGATGATGCTGCTGGGCATGATCGTCCTGGTGGGCTCTTCGCCCATGCTGCCGGCGGTTACCGAAGACAAGGCCCAGCGCATCGTGGAAATGCTGCTGGGGCTGGCGACGCCATGGGAATTAATGACGGGGAAAGTGCTGGCGGCGGTGGGAATTTCGCTCACCAGTTCGGCGTTCTACGTGATTGGCGGCACGTTGGCGCTGGCGGGGCTGGGGATGATTGGCATGGTCCCGTTCGCGCTGCTTCCCTGGTTTTATGTGTATCTGGTTGCCGACGTGGTGATGCTGTGCGCCTTCGCGGCGGCCCTCGGATCGGCGTGCAGCAGCCCGCAGGATGCCCAGAGCCTGGCGGTTGTGTTGGTGGCGCCGGTAGTGATTCCTTATTTTCTGATAACGCCCGCGATGACGCAGCCCAACGGCGCGTTAGTCACGGCAGCGTCGTTATTCCCGCCCTTTGCGCCCATGATGATGCTGGTGCGGCAAGCCATGCCCGGCGGAGTTCCCGCATGGCAGCCGTGGGTGGCATTGGCGGGAATACTGGCGTGGACCATGCTGGCCGTGTGGGCCGCCGCGCGCATTTTCCGCGTGGGAATTCTGATGCAGGGCAAGCCGCCGAAGATCGCCGATATGGTCCGCTGGGCGATTCGGGGGTGAGGCGCCGCGCTCCTCCTCCGGCAAGCTCACCATGCACCCATATGAAGGCGCTTCTGATCCAGTTGGATGAACAGACGCTGGCCGCTCTGAATCGCGTAGCGGCGCCCGGCAAACGAAAACGGTCGGAGTTCGTTCGTCAGGCAATCCGCAAAGCGATCCGCCAAGCTGAGTACGGCGCCATGCGCGCTGCCTACCGCAAGCTGCCGGATTCGGCACTGGATGCCGACGACTGGTCTACGCCTGAGGAATTCAAAGCTTGAAACAGTTCGAAATCTTCTGGATCGAGACGCACATATGCGATATTGATGCCCGTTTCGCGGAATTTCTAAATAAGCAAAATGTTGAGCCCTGCGATTCCGATATTGGTTTTTTTGGGCGAGGCGGAGACTCTGAGCCCTGAGACTCCGGGCGGCCATAGCTAACGTCTGCGACCCATTTTCCGAGTAAGCGGCCAGGCGACTGGAGCGCGTCGGCGCCTTTCACAACGGCGTGTGTGCGGAGCAGCAGCGCCGTCGTGAGGCCCAATGACCGCCCATTCTCATGGAACGGCGTGTCACGGGAGGGATTCGCAGTCAACACGAGGCCACTTCAGCGGAACGGGGGGTTCTCGTCCAGGTGGCGTACCCTGGAGATCAGAGGCTCCCAATATGGACTTCAGAGAAGAGTTGGTGGCGCGCGTTGAGAAACTGCCTCCCGAAATGCAGGAGCAGGTGCTTCGTTTCGTGGCGTCCCTGGCGGCACAGAGTCCAACGGGGGAAAGCGGAACGGCATTGCGCCACTTCGCGGGCTCCCTGGATGCGGTTTCCGCCCAGGAAATGGTCCAAGCGATCGAAGAAGACTGCGAGCGGGTGGATGTCGGTGAGTGGTAAGTTTCTCCTCGACACCAACATCGTCATCGCCTTGCTGGAGGGCGATGCGGCGGTTCTGTCGAACTTGGATCAGGCGCCTGAAGTCCTGAAGTATTCGTGCCGGCCATTGTGTTTGGCGAGTTATTCTTCGGAGCTGCGAAATCAAGCCGGCCTCACGAGAACTCCGCCAGACTGGAACAATTTGCAGTAGGCAGGACCATTCTTCCTTGCGATCTTCGGGTCGCTCGCGAGTACGGACGGCTGAAACAGGATCTTCGGGCGAAGGGGAAGCCCATCCCTGAGAACGACATCTGGATCGCCGCGCTAGCCACTTCGCATGAACTGGTTCTGGCCACCCGTGACCGGCACTTCCGCGACGTTGACGGTTTGGTCATCGCGGTCTGGTGATTATCGTGCGACCGCTGTGCTGGCTGGTATTTGAGATGTCCCGTAACGCTTTCCATAGAGGTGGTTCTGAACGTCAGCCCGACGCTGGGGGGATTGGGAGAGTTTGAGCCGGTTCCTCCCGTGATACGCCGTCCCCGGAAACCACTCGAGCGAATTGTCGCCGATACACCGAAGTGGCTGCCACTGCCCCCTCCTCCTCCCAGCCATGGATCAGATCGCTCCCGTGAAGTCTCCCTCACGTCAACTGCCCGTATCACGCCCATCTCTTCCCTGTGGCCGTCCTGCCAGCGTGAGGGGACCCTGCAATCCAGCCGGCGCGGAGCTACCCCAACATGCGATTCACTTCGCGCATTACTTCGAACGCGTCCGCCACGTAGAGCACGTCCGCCTTCCCGCGCGCCCAGCCGCAGTTGGGGTCCAGATTGATGGCGCGGCGCTCGGTGATGAAACGCCAGCCCACCACGTGAGGCTCTTCCCCATGGCAGCAAGTCGAAAGGCCTTTGGGATGCCGCGGAGTCGCTCCGGTCTGCCCGATCTGATTCATGTGCGTCATGAACTGCAACACGGCCTCGCCTTCGCCGCTGAGATCCACCAGCGACTTACTGCCGCCTAAAGACGCTTTGGCGCTCCGCAGGAAATTGAGAATCAGCGTCTCCGCCTCCGCCCCGTGTACTTTGCCGTCGCCCTGCTTCTTGGTCCAGCCGGCGCCCGCCACGAAGAGCAGCTTGGCGTCCGGCCGGATGGTCTGCTCGTCGGCCTTGGGCGCCTGAATGCCCGTCACTTCGGTGCGCGGCTGCGGCATTTCCACCGCGATCGTCTCCACTGTGGCCGAACCGGCCGCGCCGCTCCAGGCGGGGACACAGCCGGCCTCGAGCAGTACCACCCATGGACGTTGTTGCCGCGTCAGGACCGCTTCCATGCGCTGGCGATAGAACCAGCGGGTGACCGCGGGAGCGCCATTCTGAACGGCGAGACTGGTGGCGTGGGTATCGACGCGGCCGCCGAGCCGGTACGCTACTCCGGGAAGCGCGCGCGACCATCGCGAGGTGGATGGCGCCAGCACGAGCGTTGCACCGGCGGCGCGGCACAACGCTTCCGCCGCCGCGGCGTCCGTCGCATAACGCGGCTGCGCGAAGGCGTCGCCCGTGACGGCGAGCGTGCGTGCCGCTCCGGCGCCGGCGATCTGATCGGCGGCCGCCTGCGCCGCCGCGCCCACCAGCCCGACCGTCAATTCTCCGCCCAGTGCGAGAGCCGTGGTCAACGCTTCCAGGGCCGGCTTGGCCAGCCTGCCGTCGGCTTCGATATGCGCCAAAAGTAAGATGGATTCCATGGTTATTCCTCCCCGATCCAGGCCACGATCTCCCGTGCAATCTCAGCGGCCGGCAGGTTTTTCACGATGCGTGTCTCGCGCTGCTGCCTGGGCAGGCTCACGGAGGCGAACGACAGGCCGGTGTTGGGCACCGGCGTGGCCTTGGCGCGTTGCAGCGCCGGCATGATGGCCCGCATGTTGGCCATTCCCACTTGCGGATTGTTGCGCGGCTCGGGCAGATTGCCGGTGGCCCAGCCCAGCACGGCCGGCGGCGCGCTGCACACCGACACCTGGTGTTTCCCGCCTTCCACCCGCTCCAGAATTTCGAAACTGCCGTCGTCGCGGACGGCAATCCGGTCCACACCTTGGAATTGCTCCACGATTCCCAGCCGCTCCCCCACCATTTGCAAGGTGGACCCGGCGCCGCGGGAGGCCGACTCCCACCCGCCGAACACCAGCACCCGCGAGCGGTCCAACCCGGCAATGGCTTCGATTCCCGCGGCCAGCGCCGCCGCTGTCTCGAACGAGTCGCTGAAGCCGGACGCCGGACCGTCGAGCGCCACCAGCTCAAAAGGGACCTTCTGAGCCACAGTCATCATCACCTGCTGCAGCTTGGCCTTAGGCCCCAGGCTGACCAGCCAGACCTTGCTCCCGGGCATCTTCCGCGCCAGATGGGCCGCCTCGAACAGGGCGTGGCCCGCCCAGGGGTCGAGGATCGCCGGGAGCATCATTTCGTTTTTCAGGGACGGACCGGCCGGCCCAACCACCGGCTCCAGCGTCTGCAGTGGGTCGGGGACCAGCGTGCCGCAGACCACAATTTGAAAAGGAGTGCTCATGAGGATGAACTTCCAGTATAAACGGGCTTGTTTATCGTTTTCCAGCGCCTGTGGATTATTTCAGCGTTCGACTTACCTGGTGCGCGACTTCGCAGGTGGGGCAGGCGGTGCTCGCCTGCCCCACCTTCGGGCTCACTGCAAATTCCACGACATCAGGAGTTCTGAGTGTCCGCGCCACGTCATGGCTGAGGTCAATTTCCCCAACTATCCGAAATCCCCGGCCGGCATCAGGAGTTCTGAAGATGGCGCGTCGCCGTCCTCGTGATTTTGAAGCCACAGAGGGGACAGAGAGCACTTGGCGAAGCGGTTGCGCGCCTCCTTACGCCGTCACTCTCAGCTTGTCCAAAAAGTGGAATAGCGCCGCTCCTACCAGGGCATTTAAAACGCCCAGGCCGAGCCAACCCGTCAGGTCGAAGGGCGATTGCTGGCTCAGCAGGGCGCGCTCCATCACCCAGTAGAATGCCTGGTGAAAGACGTAGAAGAAGAACGCCAGAATAAAACGCATCAGCACATTGTCGACGTCCAACTTCATGCCGATGGACGCCGCGAAATAGCCTACCAACGTTTTCGTGATGCCGAACATTCCCAATGGATTCTTGGACCACGAATCCTGCGCCAGCCCCACCGCCGCTCCCACCAGCAGTCCGCTCACCGGATTGCGGCGCATCAGTCCGAGGTACACCACCACCAGCAGCGGCATTTCCAGGAAATTCAGAAAGCGGAAAAACAAGGGCACGTAAATCTGGAACAAAAGCGCCAGCAACGGCACCAGAATAGTGACCCAGACATTGAATCGGGAAACCTGGCCCTCACGCTGGCTGCTCAGCAGCATGCGGCCGCCGGAGTAGCTCATGGCTGGGGCAATCCGCCTGGCCCGCCCGCCGCCTGGTTGGCGCGCCGCACCGCGTCCGGGGTGGTTTTCAAATCCGCGGGCCCGGTTCCTTTGGCCGGCACGGGTGGGGCGGTACTCTTCTTTGGCGCCGGAACCGGCTGCACTGCCGCCGGCTGCACCGGAACCGGCGCTACCGGCGCCGCCGCTGTTCCGCGCCCCGGAATCGCCGTTCTGGGATCCACCGGAAGCTTGGTGAAATCGGGCGGCCGGGTGGGCGTAGTTCCAGTCGGCCCTCCACCCAGCAGCATCCCCGCCCCTTCGGCGGCTTTCTGATACTGCGCATGCATCTTGTCCGCTTCCGTCCCGGGAGTTGTGTGCGCAGCGGGCGCCCCCGCCGATCCGTCGGCAGCCGTGGCCGCGGCATCGTTGGTGGTCCCTGCCGGAGGCGCCAGAGGCGGCGGCGGAGGCGCCAGATACACCTGCTGGTTGGCCGGCGGCGTGTCGGGAATTTCCTGGTGGACGCTATCCACCACGATCAGCACATCCTCGGGGCTCCCGCGCGACATGCCGCTCGGATCGAGCGTGATCTCCCGATAGGGCTGTCCCGGGCGCACGGACTTCACCACGCCTACCGGCATGCCGCGCGGAAAAATGCGATCGTCGCCCGAGGTATAGAACCAGTCGCCGGGCTCGACCTTGTCCTCGAAGGCGACGAAATCCACTCTGCACAACGGCGTGCCCGTCCCCTTGAGCGTGCCGTGCGCGTGGGTCTTTCCGGAAACCACCCCGGCGGCGAACATGGGGTCGGTAATCAGCAGCACTTCCGACTGCGTGGGATAGACCGCCGTCACTTTGCCGATAATACCGTCCGGTATCACCACCGCCATTTCGCGCATCACGCCCGACGTCGAGCCGCGGTCCACGTACACCACTTTGCGGCTGGAGCCGATTCCCATGGAAAAGACGCTGGCGGCCAGGGTCTTGGAAGGAGTGCGCTGTTGGAAGAGTTGCAGCGCCTTGGCGCGGTCGGCGGTATTCAACTCGTTGGTAAGGAAAATGTTCTCCAGCTTGAGGCGGTCCACTTCGGCCTGCAGGCGGCGATTCTGGGCATCGGCATCGTGCAGGGTGATGTAGTTGTGGACGAATGAAATGCCGCTGCCGCGCATGCCTTCCACCAGCCTCGCCATGGGCGAGACCGCAGTCACCGTCCAGACGCGGATAAACCGCACATTCTGGTCATTCTTCACCTGCACGGCCAGCAGGACCAGTTGCGCGAAGATCACCAGCAGCAGAACTGTGATGTTCCGGTAGCGGTTGAGAAAAGACTCCATGACTCCGGGCCAGCCTCTGCCCCTAGTCTATCGAAATCTTGCGCAGAAGCCGGAAATCGCTGAGCATGCGACCGGTCCCGAGCACTACGGAAGCCAGCGGATCGTCGGCGATGGAAACCGGCAGCCCGGTCTCCTCGCGGATACGCTTGTCGAGATTCTTCAACAGCGCGCCCCCGCCCGTGAGTACGATTCCGCGGTCGCTGATGTCCGCGCTCAATTCCGGCGGCGTGCGTTCCAGCGCCACGCGGATGGCGTTCACGATGGTGGCCACGCATTCCCCGAGCGCTTCGCGGATTTCGCTATCGTCGATGGTGATGGTGCGCGGCACGCCCTCGATCAGGTTGCGTCCCTTGATTTCGAAGTGGAGCGGTTTATCCAGCGGGTACGCCGAACCGACCTCCATTTTGATGGTTTCCGCCGTGCGCTCGCCGATCAGCAGGTTGTATTTGCGCTTGAGGTATTGCGTGACGGCGTCGTCCATCTCATTGCCGGCCACGCGCACCGAGCGCGAGTAGACGATGCCCGACAGCGAGATCACAGCGACATCGGTAGTGCCGCCGCCGATATCGACAACCATATTGCCGGAGGGTTCGGTGATGGGCAACCCGGCGCCGATGGCCGCGACCATGGCTTGTTCCACCAGGTGGACCTCGCTGGCCTTGGCGCGGTATGCCGAATCCATGACGGCCCGTTTTTCCACCTGGGTAATTTCGCTGGGCACGCCGATCACGATGCGGGGATGCACCAGCATTTTGCGGCCGTGCGCTTTCTGAATAAAATAATTCAGCATGCGCTCGGTCACTTTGAAATCGGCGATTACGCCGTCCTTCATGGGCTTGATGGCGACGATATTGCCGGGCGTACGGCCCAGCATTTCCTTCGCCTCTTTGCCGACGGCTTCCACCTCACCGGTGTTCTTGTTGATAGCGACAATGGAGGGCTCGTTGACTACGATCCCCTTGCCCTTGGCGTAGACGAGCGTGTTGGCCGTGCCTAAGTCGATGGCAAGGTCCGAGGAAAACAAACTAAAAAGAGAACGTAAATTCATTTAACAAAGGTGATTCGAACAGGAAGGACGAGCTGCGGACGGCCGGAGCACAGTCCTATTGAATGGTAGCACATCCCGCCAGGCGTGGCCCTCGCTCGGGTGCGTAAACAGTTTCGGGATTTTGGTTAAGAACCGCTTGCTGGCGCGCGCGGCTCAGAATGGCGTCTCAATGTTTGTAAGTGTTTACAGAGCCGCGACCGCGAGGGAGCGGTCGTTCAGAGACGTGC
>Ga0182030_10011218_pt1 | contig 18097 bp, 19 predicted proteins | sample 812S3MmetaG_FD_121299 | JGI IMG/M metagenome (GOLD analysis project Ga0182030, IMG submission 121299) | Permafrost microbial communities from Stordalen Mire, Sweden - 812S3M metaG (Illumina Assembly) | ecosystem: Environmental > Terrestrial > Soil > Wetlands > Permafrost | place: Sweden...
TACGACACGATCCGACCGGCACAGCTGGCTACAATCGCTCCGATCGGTGGCCGAGACCCCCTGCTGGTCTCGGAACCGTGGCCGCCGAAGCTTGCGATGCCGACCAAGCCGCCACACATCAGCGCGCAATGACCGGCGCCCATAAGCCCCATCAGGAATGCGGACATAGGCGTCGCAAGGAAGCTCATCGCGACGGCCCCAAGAACATCGCCGATACCGTGGCGGTACGTATTGGACCCTTCTCCGAAATCACCCGAGCTATGACCGGAAATTCGCCGTGAAAGTCCGATTCTGCCATGGACAACACGACGGGAGCACGGGCGTCGCCAAGTGGTGCAACGCTCACGTCTCGAATCGGCACCACCGCGTTCAAGCCCGAACGAGTCTCGATCTCCACCCGATACCGCTCGGGCGTGCTGCGTTTATTCACGAGATGGAGCTGCATGGCATTGACCACGACGTTCCCGTCGACGGTGTATGGACCACCTGGCAGCCGAAGCAGCGCGACCTCGAAGTCCAGTCTTCGGTGCGTTACCACCGATGCGGCAAAGCCTCCAACGGCAAGCAGCGCAGTATAGAGTAAAAGTCTCGGACGAATGAATCGACGCGGCTTTCCAGATAATCCCGCCTGGGAATCATAGCGGACTAGCCCGATGCGCCGATCGAGGCGAGTCATGATTCCATCGCACGCGTCGATGCACGCAGTGCACGCGATGCATTCGAGCTGGACCCCATTTCGAATATCGATGCCGGTCGGGCAGACCGCGATGCATCGTCGACAATCCACGCAGTCGCCTGCTCCGACCTTGTCTTTTCTTCCCCTTGGCTCACCGCGCTGGGAGTCGTATCCGATCACGAGGGAGTCCTCGTCGAGAAGAACGGATTGGAGGCGTCCGTAGGGGCAGATGACGACGCAAAGCTGCTCCCGAAACCATGAGAAATTGAAATATAGCAACGCTCCGACGATGAGGACCCAGGACATCGCCTTCGAGTTCCCGATGAATCCTCGTCGCACCATCGAGATCGCGATCGAAGGCGTAACGAAATATGTGAGCAAGACGATGGCCATCGCGAGCGAGACCATGCCGTACAGCACATGCGTGAGCACGTGGCGACCGACTATCTCCCCCGGGGATCGCACATCCATCCGGCGGAGCCGTAGCTCACGCGGTCCCTCGACGAGCCGCTCGATCGCTCGATAGACACCATCGAGAAATACCGTCTGCGGACATGCCCACCCGCACCAGCCACGCCCCGCCAGCGCCGTCACGTACACGATGACCAGTCCGATCGCGGTCAACATGAATGACAGCAGCCAGGCATCTTGAGCGTTATACGTCGATCCGAATAGAAACAGGTTCGAATGTTCGAGATCAAAAAACACGGCTGGATAGCCGCCTATCTTGATCCAAGGAAGCGTGAGCCAGACAGACAGAAGGAAAAGGAACACGACTCGCCGAGCGCGATTGAATCGCCCCCGAACGTCGGCTGGAATGATACCCCGCCGGCGTCCGTCCGTGGGAAGTGCCTCGGATGGCAGCTCGCCACCACGTGGCTCGTTCGGGTGGGTCATGGATTACTGTGCTACCACATCGCCCTGGGGAGTCTTCCCTCCAGGTACATGAGTGTTGCGAATCGAGAGAACGAACGCCACGGCGGACTCGACTCGTTCCTCGCCTAGCTGAGGACCCCACGTAGGCATGCCCTTTGCGCCAACTCCTTCATTGATCGTTTTGTAGATATCCGACGGTCTTCCTCCGTGTATCCAGTATTCGTCCGTCAAATTGGGTCCGATGCCTCCGCCTCCGTCGGTGCGGTGGCATGCCGCACACATGGTCGAAAATAGGTCCTTCCCGTGTGCAACAATATTGGGGTCCTTGGCTAGAGTGGATAGCATGACGTCGTCCACCGTGCCGCGCTTGCGGGCTGCCTCCGACTCCGCGGCGCGCTGGGCTGCGACCTCGAGGGCGTAGACCTGCCGCTGGGTGGGTATCGCACCGAGCCGACGCCCATACCAATATACTAGCGCGAAGACCACAGCCCCGTAGAGCGTGAGCTGCCACCACAAAGGCAGCTTATTGTTATGTTCTACGATGCCATCGTATACGTGGTCCGATTCGTGGTCGTGCCTATTTGTGATCATCGACGATGCCCTCCGGATCGCATGCGTCGAGCGGCAGCTTTGCTGCGGCGTCGATCTCATGTTGGGGACGCACGGCGACCCGTACCAGGACGGCGAGAAAGACCGTCAGAAAAATAAACATCGCTACGATCGGCGCTGCCAGGAGAGGTGAGTGACTGAGCAGTTCAGTAAGCATTGATGGTTCCTTTGCCAATCACGGTTTGACCGCATCACGAACGCGAACCTGCGCTGGGTCTGGCCGAATACCGAGATGTTGGAGGTACGCGATGAGCGCAACGATCCCCGAGTGAGAATCAACGGATGCAATTCCTTCATCGCGCAATCCGGATGCGATCGAGGCGCTCTGACCCTCTTCGTCGGATGACGCCGTCGAAATGTCCTGATAGCTGTAGGGAACGCCTACGGATTGAAGCGCTCGCAATTTGTTTCGAGTGCGAGAGAAATCGATCCGTTCACTCGCGAGCGCAGGAAATGGCGGCATGTTCGACCCCGCAGAAACCGAGCGCGGGTCGACTAGATGACGAAAATGCCAAAGATTCGAATATTTCGCGCCCTCGCGAGCCAAATCCGGACCTGTGCGCTTGGAGCCCCATTGGAATGGATGATCGTAGATGGACTCTTCCATCGTGGATGGGTCTCCGTATCTCTTCGACTCAAATACGAAAGGTCGAATCATCTGTGAATGGCAGTTGTAACAACCCTCACGGATATAGATGTCGCGACCCTCGAGCTCGAGCGGGCGAAGTGGTCGCGTCTGAGATGTCACCGCCGGGTCGGTCGGAGTGACGAGCAGCATGGGAATGATCTCCGCGAGACCTCCAGCGAGAACCGCTAGCACGGTGAAGCACGTGAACAGCAGCGCCCGCCCTTCAAGCAATCGGTGCCAAGCTGGTCGTGTTCGATCAGCAGTCAGGCGAAGAGCGATGGTTCCGAATATGGCCACCGTCACGGCAAGACAGGCGAAGACAATGCTCGCTTCATTTTTGACCACTGCCATGATCGCGATAACCACCGCGACGAAACCCACGAGGAACACGGGTTTGCCGAATAGAATGTCGGACCAGGGCTTCGCGACGGGTTCGTCGACGTCAACGACGATATCGGCTTCACCGTCGACAGCCTTTCCGAGAATGGCCGTACGGCCAAGATTGACGGCCATCAGGATCATCCCGACGAGGTAGAGTGAGCCTCCGACGAGGCGCATGACGTACATCGGACGGATGGCGTTGATGGTCTCGACAAAGTTTGGATATTGAAGGTTTCCCGAGACATCCGTCGCGCGCCACATCAAACCCTGGGTTATCCCGCTCGTCCACATGGCCGCGAGGTAGAGAAGGATCCCGACAGTGGCGAACCAAAAGTGGACGTCGGCTAGTCTCTTTGACCATAGCGGACGCCCATAGAGCCGCGGGACCATCCAATAGAACATTCCCGCAGCCATCAACCCATTCCACCCGAGCGCTCCTCCGTGGACATGTCCGATGATCCAGTCCGTATAGTGGGCGAGTCCGCTCACGGCCTTGATGCTCAGGAGGGGGCCTTCGAATGTTGCCATTCCGTAGAACGTGACGCCGGCGGCGAAAAACTTGAGCACCGGATCGCTGCGAACCTTGTCCCAGGCGCCTCGGAGCGTGAGAAGCCCGTTGAGCATCCCGCCCCAGCTCGGCGCCCACAACATGATGCTAAATACCATCCCGAGCGTTTGCACCCAGTCTGGAAGTGCCGTATTGAGAAGATGGTGCGGGCCGGCCCAAATATATACGAAGATGAGCGACCAGAAGTGCACGACGCTCAAACGATAGGAATAGACGGGGCGATCGGCGGCCTTCGGCAGGTAATAGTACATAATACCCAAGATGGGCGTCGTAAGGAAGAACGCGACTGCATTGTGCCCATACCACCATTGGATGAGAGCATCCTTGGCCCCGCCGAATAGGGAGTAGCTCTTGAACGGCCCGACGGGAATGGCGAGCGAATTGACGACGTGAAGAACCGCGACGGTGACGATGGTTGCGATATAGAACCACAGTGCCACGTACAGATGTCGCTCGGTGCGGCGTGCGAGCGTCCAGAAGAACTCTACAGCGAATGTGATCCAGATGAGCGCGATGGCAATATCGATTGGCCATTCCAGTTCGGCGTATTCTTTCCCCTGCGTAAACCCGAGCGGTAGCGTGATTGCTGCAGCGACGATGATCGCTTGCCAGCCCCAGAAGTGCACCTTTGCGAGCACATCGCTGGGCAATCGGGCTTTCACGAGCCGCTGAGTTGAATAGTAGACTCCAGCGAACAACATGTTACCGACGAACGCGAAGATGACGGCGTTCGTATGTAGTGGACGAAGCCGTCCAAACGTCAAATAGGGGGGAATATTCGCTGGCCACCAAGCTAGCTGCAAGGCGATGACCACACCGACGAGCATGCCGACCAGACCCCAGATGACCGACGCGCCGACGAACCATCGCGAGATGGAATCGTTGTAGGTGATGCGCCTCGTTTCGAGGTGTTGCGTCGCGTCTCCTCGTGCGTCCGCGTGGACGCGTTCCGATTGAGTCATGGGCGGTCGTCCTTTTCCAGCGGGAGCAGCGCGAGCCGGTCGGCATGCTCGAAGTCCCTGTGGCGGAAGCTCACGGCAAAGAGAATCAATCCCCCTAACACGAGCAGCAGGCTGACGAATACTTGTAAGATTATGATCTCCATAAGCGATTCCTTGGCGAGAGCAGCGCTGCGGTCATCAGAGTGGTCGCGAGGGAGCTTGAGGGCATGAGGATCGAGCAAACTAGCGGCGATATGCGCCCGGATACTGCCAGCGCGAGTGCGAATAGATTGTAGATTGCCGCGAAGGCGAGGTCCGCACGGATGACGTTTGCGAGCGCTCGAGAGCAACGCAGCGCGAGGCGGACCGGCGCAAGGCCGGGCGTGACGTAGAAGAAGTCGACTCTCGCCGGCACGAACGGTCGGTCTACGGCGGGCGTTCCTGACACGTGTGCGCGGTCCAAAGCCGGGGCATCGTTGACCCCATCGCCGACGAACAGGGTCGAACAAGGAGGTTGCTGCGCGAGAAAATTGGCTTTGGCGGCGGGAGACTGGTCGCCCAGAGCGTGTCGGATTCCTAGCTCGCTCGCGACGGCCTCGACTCGGTCGGTCTTGTCTCCGCTCAAGAGCCACACCGCGTAGCCATCACGCTGCAGCTCCATGATTTCCCTCGCTGCATCGGTTCGGAGCTCCTCGATTGTGTGGAATCCGGCGATCCACTGACCGTCGACAGAGAGCCCCACATCTGGTGCGGAGTTTACGTCGAAAGTTCCGCCAACCCATCGGGGGTCTCCAAACCGCCATATCCTGCCTGCGCGTTGGAGTTCAACGCCGAGTCCGGGAAAGTCGACTGCCGTTGTCGACCAATCCACGGTAGGAGCTCGCAGCCGACGCAGGGCCTGGCGAATCGCTGCCGCCTTTGGGTGAGCACTACGAGCCGTGAATTGATAAAGAGCGTCTAGGGCGTCTGGAGCGAGCTCGTCTAGAATGTCCGGGTTGGCAAGCGCAAGAGTCCCGGAGGTGAGCGTGCCAGTCTTGTCGAAGATCACGCTGGTCACGTCGCGAGCTCGGTCGAGGAAGTCGGCTCGGCGTACAAAGAGTCCACGCCGAAGCAATCCAGCTTGAACCATCTCATAGGCTAAAGGGACTGCGATCCCGATCGCGCAAGGGCAGGTGACCACGAGCACCGCCGTCGTCGTCCCCAAGGCTCGCACGAGATCGTGCGTCATGAGAAACCACCCGATGAGGTTGACTCCTGCGGTCGTCAAGACGGCGAGGACGTATGCGAGGGAGAGGCGTCGGCGGAAAGGAGCCACGCGCGCGACCTGAAATCGGGCTTCCGGCATTCGGACGAGGTCTCCGAGGGGCGATGCGGAGAAGTCGGTCTCGGCTGCCATACGAACGGTTTGAGGTCCGACCGAGATCGCACCCGCCGGGATGGTGTCACCCATCGCGAACGACACAGGCTGGCTTTCGCCAGATATCCAGTCCAAAGAGAAGCTTGCGGGATGGTCCTCGAGAACGGCGTCGACGGAAACGATCTCGCCTGGAGCGACAAGAAGTACGTCTCCCGCGCGCAGATGACCGCTGGGAACTATCTCGGCCAGGCCGGATCGGACGCGCCGAGCAAGCAGAGCGTCGGGCCCTTCGGACGTCAGCAGCCATGCACGGCTTCGTTCGATGACGCGCTCCTGAAGCCAGCGGCCGAACAGCATCAGCGTAATGAAAATATCGAGCGTGTCGAAATATGCAGTTTGAGACCGCGTTGCGAAATATGAATATACCGATCCAACGAACGCGAGGACGATGCCGGTGGCAATTGGCAGATCCAAATGGAGAATGCGGGACTCGAGGGCCCGGAACGCGGAGCGAATGAAGACGGAACCTCCGATCCATACTGCGAGGGTACCGAGGCCAAAGTTGAGTGAAGAAAAGAGACGAAATAGCGGTCCACGATCGAGTCCCGCATAGAGCGCAATGCCAAAAATCATCGAGTTCATCGCGATCGCGGAGCACACGGCGAGGCGCCATACGAGTTCGCTCGATGCAGGACGAGGCCGCTCGACTGGGAGTCCGAATCGATATCCAAATCTGCCCACGCTCGCGACGAACGCTCTCAGGTCAAAGTCGGGCCGTACTAGTAGATCAACCTTTCCCCGGGAGGAATTGACGATCATGCGTACGTGCCCGATTGCTCTGTCGAAAAGCCTTTCGATGAGCCAAACGCACGCGACACAATGCAATCCCTGGATGTCCAGGGCGATTCGGACGAGCCCGCGCGCTTGCTTGATCCGCGAATCAATGGGTTCAAGCCACTGCGCGTGCGGAACCGCCTCGGCTCGATCCTGTGCGGGAAGGCCACGAGTTCCACGAAGTGAGTAAAATGCTTCCAATCTCTCGTCGTGAAGAATTCCGTAGACGGCTTCGCATCCAAAACAGCAAAATCGATGTGAAGCCGCTTCGTTCGCGGATGCGCGATCCTCTTCGACTGCCTCTGTGACTCGACTCTCGGATCGAGCCATTCGCGCATCTCCCGTAGCCTCCGACTTTCCTCTTTTTCGAAAGAATGAATCAGTCGAGCTCGCTCCGATCGGTAGGCCGCAATGCAGGCAAACGCTCCCGACTCCAGGTGATGACTCCGCTATGGCTGCGACCACCGTGGCTCGCAATGAGCAACCTGCATGCCTCGTCGTAGGAGTTCAAATGAACGCGGAAGATCATCATATTGTTGGCTCGGGACGCAAATGGTGCGCTCGTGCGCATTCCAGACATCATGACGCGGCGTTCACCACCCGTTGAGTATGCCTGACGACCATGCGCTCCTCGTCGGTGGCCACGACAAGCACTTTGCACCTGCTCGAATCACTGCTGATGATTCTGTCGCTCCGCGCATTTCGCTCTTCGTCGAGTTCGACCCCAAGGTGCTTCAGTCCGGCAGCGATCTCCGACCGAATGACCGTCGCATGCTGGCCAATCCCACCTGTGAATACGAGCGTTTGAATGCCGCACGCCGATGCAGCCATCGCTCCAATCCACTTTCGGGCGTTCCAGACGAACAGATCGAGAGCGAGTGCCGCTCTCGGATCGCTGGCTCGCGCGGATAGGAGCTGGCGAACGTCGGCCGTCGTTCCGCTGACTCCGATGAGTCCCGAGCGTCGCGTCACCAGTTCGCGGAGCGATTCGACGTCGTAGCCATGATCGAGTAGGTAGAGCAAAAGGCCTGGATCCGCGTCGCCGATGCGGGAGCCCATCACAAGTCCAGCGGTGGGCGTGAAACCCATGGTCGTGTCGACACATCGACCCTCGCGTACGGCCGCCAAACTCGAACCCGCCCCGAGGTGTGCAATGACCGCGGAGCCGAGCTCCTTCGCTCCGACCGTGGAAACGATGAATTCGTAGGATAAGCCGTGAAAGCCATACCTGCGAATGATCCCGTCTTTACATAACTCGTCTGGGATCGCGTATCGCTGGGCGACCTCTGACATGGTTCGATGAAACGCAGTATCGAAACATGCCACTTGCGGCAGTTTCGGCCAGCGAGCGGCGACGGCACGTATCCCAAGGATCTGCGGAGGTTCGTGCAGCGGTCCAAGGGGGACGAGCTCTTCGAGACACTCGATGAGAGCATCGTTCACAAGAGCCGGAGCAGAGAACCGCGCGCCGCCGTGAAGGACGCGGTGTCCGACGGCGTCCGGCATCGGGTGTCCCTTTGCGGCGAGCGTATCGAGCGCCGAGTTCACTGCGACCCCGTGATCTGGCACCACCTCGCCAATACGGTCGATTCCGCCGCGGACGATCGGTCGCTCGCCGCCTTCGTCTGACTCGAACAGAGCGTACTTGAGCGACGACGAGCCGCTATTGATGGCGAGGATGTGCATTGTCATTGTGAGGTACCATTCCGGCAGGGGTATCTAATGGGCGCTCCGCGGCGAGCGCAGACTTGGTGTGGCTAAGACCTCCGCGCGCCAAGCACGGTGCGTACCGTAGCGAGTGAATCGAGGTGACTCGTAGCGAAGACGCAAAAGGTCGGTGTATTTCGGCCGAGACCGAGCGAGGCCGGCGGCGAGTCGCCCGGAGCCTACTTCCCGTAGGCGAGGACGATCGACGCCGGGATCGCGAAGGGATCGGCCGAAAGACGCCGGCCTTTGTCACCGAGGCGGTGCGCCGCTCGGGGCCGGCGCGCTCTCGACGACGGCGATGAGAGCTCTCAGCGCATCGACTGTCGTAAAGATTCCGACGACGTGCGTCTCATCGACAATGACAGCGCATCCGTATTTGTGCTCCGCCATCGAGTTTGCCACTTCAGTGAGTGGAGTATCCGGATGGACGACGTAGACGTCGACCGACATGGCCACTTCCACCTGCAGGGTGGCCGCATCCACATCGCGCAGACTTTCCACGAATGACGCGGCGCGCTGCTCAAGGATGCCAACGAGCTTGCCCCCCTCCAAAACCGGAAGATGACGAGCGCCAAGGGCTCGCATGCGCTCCTGAGCGTGCGCCAACGTTTGATCGCGAGTGACCGAATGAGGCGAAGGCGTCATAAACTGACGAATCGGGTACTTCAGGTCGCGCTGAGTCTTCGCCCCTGTCCTGTTCGTCATGGTGTCAGGTTCTCTAGAGCAAGGACGCGGCCAACGGAGATCATGCGCACAGTTGGACGGTTCGTCCTCGGATGGCGCCGCATGCGCGGTGTCGCTCCAATTTGTGCGAACGCGGCGTTCACCGCCCGTGGGGAGACGGAGACCAGGCGTGCAGGGGCCTACGGTTGTGAAGCGCAATCGGTCTGGAATTGGATCCATCGGATACGCCTGTCTGCTCGACTCCTTGGGATGACGGATGGATGCACTCTTTGCCGACCAACGAAAACGATGCGCTGTATGGCGTCTTGATCCGCGAGGCGACTTGTCATCGTATGCGCGTGTGCGCGATTCGATTCACAGACGGTATCCGCGCGGGATGGATGGAGTCGATTCATGATGCCCTGCGGGGTCCTGTGGGACGAATTGAGTAGTTACGTCGGCTTCCACGATTCCGACGTTCGGCGACTCGCCGCATTTCTGCCACTCGCTCGCCCCAGCTTTCCTGCGATTGCATCGGAGTTTTATGCGGTCATCCGGATGCACCAGGGGGCGTTCGAAATACTCAAGGACGAAGTCCAGGCCGAAAGGCTTCATCGATCGCTCCAAGGATGGCTTGAGGACCTCCTCAGTGGCCCCTTCGATTCGGACTTCGTCGCGAGGCATTCTCGAATCGGGCGAATGCACGTGCAGGTCGGTCTCGAGATCCGATACATGCCGGCCGCGATGAGTCGAGTGCGCGCTGCGCTGGTTCAAGTCGCGGGCGACGTGATGGGAGGCGATGCGAGAGATCTCCGGGAGACGTGGCTGGCCATCGACCGCGTGTGTGACCTCGATCTTGCCATCCTTTTGGAGTGCTATCGCGAACACTTTGTAGCCCGGGTAGAACGCGCCCAAACACGCGAGCTGGATTCTCCGTCTCACGCAGGCGACCTTCGCGCGCGACTGTTCGGTGACGCGCTTCAAGCCGTCGATGTAGCCGTGTTCGTGCTCGATGAGACCGGGCGCGTCGTCGTAGTCAATCGCAAGGCCGAGGCTTTGACCGGGTACGCGCATGACGAGCTCGAGGAGGCAGACCTTTTTGCTCTCCTGTTTTCCGAGCGCTACGGATCGGTGCGGCAAGCGTGGTCTGCGGTGACTCCAAGCGTCCCGCTCGAAATGGACCTCGAGACCCGGACTCGCACGGGCAAGATGCGGGCGGTCCGCTGGCACGTCACCACGCACGCGAGCTCCCCAAAGGACAAGCGCCTGCTCGTGGCCGCCGGAGTCGACGCGACGCACGAGCGTGAGCTTGAACGTCAAGCGAGGCAAAATGAACGTCTGGCAGCCGCGGGGGGCTTGGCCGCAGGGCTGGCGCACGAAATTCGCAACCCGCTGAACGGTGCGACGCTCCACCTGTCGGTGCTCGAACGCGCCATGGCTCGTATTTCGAGTGTTCCGCCTTCTGCGCGTGAGGCCACGGACGTGCTGCGCGCGGAGCTCAAGAGGCTGAGCGCTCTCGTGACGGACTACCTCGAGGTCGCACGCCCCAAACCGCTGGCTAGGGTCGACTACGACGCCAATGTATTGGCGCGATCCGTTGAGGCCTTACTACTTCCCGAAGCGGAAGCTCGCAAGGTCGAGCTCAAAGTGGAGCCGTTCCCTTTTCCCGCGACCGCCGTGCTCGATGTCGAACGCACGAAGCAGGTCCTCATCAACTTGATTCGCAACGCGCTTGAGGCGGTAGAAGAGGGGGGTCACGTCTTTGTGCGCGTACGTCGGGTTCCACACTACGTCGAGATGGACGTGGTGGACGACGGGGCCGGAGTTGGGGATCCGAAGGCACCCATTTTCGATGCGTTCTTCACCACGAAAGAGAGAGGAACGGGCCTTGGGCTCTCAGTCGTCCATCGCATCGTGACCGATCATGGCGGAACCATCACGTTCGATAGCCGACCCGGATCCACGATCTTCACGGTGCGCCTTCCCGTCGATGGGCGCCCTTGAAAGGCCGGTGTCTTTCGGTCGATCCCTTCGCGATCCCGGCGTCGAGCGTGCTCGCGTACGGAGGTACGCTCCGCGCGGCTCGCCGTCGGCCTCGCTTGGTTTCGACCGAAATACACCGACCTTTCCCTTATCCGGTACCTGGAGTCGATTCCTTCGCGACGCCGGGCTCGCTCGAAAGACCTCGCGAACTCCGTGGCGGTCTCGTGAATACAACCTAGGAAGTGAGAGCCCCTGGTCGTAGACCTATGCCCATCTGGCTCCGGACGCGCTAGGTTAGTGCGCCGTCTGCGCAGCCACGCAGATTGTGCAGTCGAGGAACGAAGTGACCGAAGAGTCTAAAAAGTCAAAGCCGCGGGCCCGCGTTCTCGTGGCCGATGACGAAGCGAGCGCACGAAGTGGTCTTGCGGCGTTGCTACGGGACGAGGGGTTTGACGTCTGGCTCGCTGAAGACGGGTACAAGGCGCTGTCTAGAATTCAGGACGAAGCGCCCGATGTCCTCATCACGGACCTCCGCATGCCTGGCCTGGATGGAATCGAACTTCTCAGGCGCGCTCGTGAGATCGACTCGAAAATCATCGTGGTCCTGGTCACGGCATACGCGGACGTCGAAACGGCCGTGCGTGCGATGCAGGAAGGCGCCGAGCACTATCTGACCAAGCCCATTCAGATTGATGAACTCGTCCTCGTCTTGAATAGAGCTCTCGAGAGGCGCGAGCTGCGCGAGGAGACCACTCAGCTGCGAGCGCGTCTCAAGGACAACTTGAGTCTCGACAACATCGTGGGAACCAGCCCTGCGATGCAGGCGGTATTCGACGTCATCGAGCAGGTCGCTCCGACCAAAGTCAGCGTTTTGATCACGGGTGAGAGCGGAACTGGCAAGGAACTTGTCGCGCAAGCGATTCACGAAAATAGTCCACGAGTCAACGCTCCGTTCGTCAAACTCCATTGTGCTGCGCTCGCGGAAACCATTCTCGAGAGCGAACTATTCGGGCATGAGAAGGGAGCTTTTACGGGCTCCATCGCGCGGCGTGAAGGTCGGTTCAAACAAGCGGACGGCGGGACCCTGTTCCTCGACGAGATCGGCGATATCTCCCCTTCGATTCAGGTTAAACTCCTACGATTTCTCCAAGAGCGAACCTTCGAGCGCGTCGGAGGCAACGAGACTCTCAAGGTGGACGTTCGAATCATCGCGGCGACAAACCGCGATCTGACCGCCGAGGTTGCGGCCGGCCGGTTTCGAGAGGACCTCTATTATCGCCTCAATGTCGTGCCGATCGAGATGCCGCCACTGCGCGCGCGTCCGAGCGACCTGCTGCCTCTAGCGACCCACTTTCTGCAGCGAGTCTCGAGCGATAATGGCAAGCGCATCGAAGGATTCGCCGACGACGCAATCGAACGCATCGCCGCATATCGCTGGCCGGGCAACGTTCGCGAGCTGGAGAACGTCATCGAACGTGCCGTCGTGCTCTGTGATGGCCCCAAGCTTACGGCGAAACATCTTCCGGCTGGCGTCGGAGCGGTATCCCGCGGAACCGTGCGAATCCCCGGTTCGACCATGGGTGAGATCGAACGTCACGCGATCCTGACCACACTCGAGGCTTGCGGAGGGCGCACGGCCCAGGCCGCACAAATGCTCGATATCAGCGTACGCAAGATCCAGTACAAACTGCATGAGTACGGCATCTCGATGCATCGTACGACGACGTTGAAGCCCCCCGATTCTCGCTGACCGCACGTTTGCTCCCCTTGCGATTGCAAGCTTGCACAGGTCCCTGCTGAAATGGGCTTGCCCCCCCTCAGGTCCCCCCATCGCACCGGATATTCGACAGTCACCATTCGCTGTCACCCTTGCACCCGCTCCCGCGGGGGAAGGGGCCGGGGATATGGGGTCAAGCGCCACGGCTCGTGTGAGTGAAGTGCGTGCCCGGGGTTTTTGGAACACAATCTGGCTCCCGTGGATGTGGCTTGGGTGGGCCTACACGGGGATGGCGCGCGCCTTGCGTATCCCCGCGTGTCGACGGTGGATGACGTGAGCGAAGTTGTGCGGCGCATCCGTGTTCTGGAAGTGATCGATGCAAGCGCATGTCGATTGCGAACCCTTCGAGTATTTTGCTCTCGAAGCGGGCGTCTGATCGACGTAGAGGGCTGTCGATCCTGCCCGAGTGGTGGTGGAGTGGGACCAGAATCGGTCACGTGCCAAATGCTGAGCGAGCCAGCTGGGTTGGGTTCGAACACGCCTGCCGCACTCGCTTCGGAACCGTACGTGACGTGCGCGCGAGCAGATGTCCGAGCCGCAGCGCTGATGTCGGTCATCGCTCCCCCGTGGCTCGTTCCGATCATCGACGAGGGGGATCGCTTCGTCGGATTCGTATCGTCGTCCTCGCTTGCGAGGTCGGTCTGGCCGTCGCAAGCCTTAATGTCGATGAGGGTTCGCGACTTTGCGTTCGGTTCGTCGCTCGTGGTGCATGAAACGATGACCGTGAGAGAGGCGCTCCACATGATGGCGAACCGCCGAACTCGCTCGGTGGCCCTCGTCGACAGCGACGGAAAATTGCGGGGAATGCTTTCGGATATCGACGCGTTACGTGCCTTCGGAGCGATGGGTCCCCCGGAATCTGTCTGACGCGGCGCCCGTGTCGTGGCGCTGGCGTCGATAGGGGGTGGGCTCTAGGATGCGTGAAATTATCGTACGCAGCGCGTCAACCCACGAGGAAAGCGAACCGCGCCGCGCAAAAGGAGACTGGGATGGATACTGCGAGTCGGCCGCTGAGGGTTTGTTTGCTGACGGGCGGGGGCGATGCTCCGGGCAGCAATGCGGCAATTCGTGCGTTCGTCCACGCCGCGACCCATCGTTCTATCTTGGTAGTGGCCAGTCGCTTTGGATTCGAAGGCCTTCTCGGTCGCGAACAGGTGATCCCGCTTCGCATCGAGGACGTTCGCGGAATCCTCACTCGAGGCGGATGCATCTTGGGCTCGAGCCGAGTCGATCCGTTTTCACTTCCCGCCGGGACGGTAGCTTTGGATGCGACGGCGAAGTTGCAGGTTCGCATGAGCGACATGGGAATCGATGCACTGGTGTTCGCAGGCGGCGACGGAACCGTTCACATCGCTGAGCACCTCGCAAAGCTCGGCGTGCGCTGCATTGCCATTCCAAAGACCATCGATGGGGACGTCGGCGGCACCGAGCAGACGTGCGGTCTCGATACGGCGGTTCAGACGGCGACGAGCGCGATCGACGCGCTCCATACCACGGCCGAAGCCCACCAACGCGTCATGATCGTCGAGGTGATGGGGCGCCACGCGGGGTGGATCGCGCTGAGATCCGGGATCGCCAGCGGCGCCGACGTCGTGCTGATTCCGGAGATTCCATACGATCCGGGTCGCGTCCTCGCCAAGATTCGAGAGCGCGAATCGCTCGGCTTGAGATTCTCGATAGTGGTCGTCGGAGAAGGGGCTCGCCCTCTCGGCGGAACGACCAGCGAAGTCGAGCCAGCCCAGGTGGGGCGATCGGCTCGCTTGGGAGGCGCGGGTGAACGCGTGAGCCAGGAGCTTGCGTCGCGCCGTGTGGGACACGATGTCCGTGTGACCGTGCTCGGGCATCTGCAGCGCGGCGGGATTCCCACTGCGAGCGACCGGCTTCTGGCAACACGGTTCGGCGCCCACGCGGCGGAACTCTGTGCTCAGCGGCGCTTTGGTCGCATGGTCATGCTGCGAAATGGCTTTATCGACTCGATCACCATCGAGGAGGCCGCCCGCGTCCCGGGAAAAATCGATACTGCCGGGGAACTCGTGCGGTGCGCACGGGCTGTGGGGATCGAGCTGGGCGCATCATAGTCTGGGCTGACTGCTCGCAGCCACGCGACTCGAACGAAGGTACCCCTTGAGATGGTGACATGCCGATCCGCCTGTACTAGCTTGTGCCGCCACCATGGCGCAGGCACGGATTCCCAACCGAAGTGACAACACGCGGGAGGCGCGCATCGGAAGCGGCGCACGAGTTCGCGGTCGCATTCACGGCGATGGGCCACTCGTTGTGGAGGGTCAAGTCGAAGGAGACGTCGCGATTGTTGGCGACCTCACCGTGATGTCGGGAGGAAACGTCGAAGGCGCAAACATCGAAGCTGCAAGCGTGACGATCGCCGGCGCACTTCAGGGAGACGTCAGCGCGAAGGGGCCTGTGCGGCTCGTCGCTGGCGCTCGTGTGCGGGGAAATTTGCGCGGAAGCGCGGTCTCAATCGAGGAGGGTGCGCGGTTCGCGGGACGACTGGATTGCGAATTCGATTTGCCGCCGGAACTCACCAACGCAAACCGAAGCGAAGAACGCGGGCGCGCCGGATCCCGGCGCTGACACGAGGACGACGGAGACACTCATGACGACCACGGTCATCGGGGCGGGAATTACGGTTGAAGGCGAAGTCACGACTGACGAAGACATCGTTGTGGCTGGAACGTTGCGAGGAAAGGTTCAAGCGAAGGAAGGCGTCACCATTGAGTCAGGGGCCGTCGTTGAGGCAGATGTTGCGGCAAGCTCGCTCGTGATCGCTGGTGCACTCACGGGAAACGTCTCCGCCGTCGAGAGGGTGGACTTGCAGGCGGGCGCACGGGTGATCGGCAATGTGAAGGCCGCTCGCGTGACAATCGCCGACGGGGCCCAGTTCAAGGGCAACGTCGACATGGACGTGTGAGCCATGGCGACCGACGTTTCTATCATTGGGCAGTCTACGCGTGTTCGCGGCCGAATCATCGGAACTGCGGACGTCGAGGTGAATGGTTTCGTCGAGGGTGAGGTCGCCGTATCAGGTGCCGTCATCGTCGGCGTTCATGGCATGGTGGGCGCTGGTGTTGCAGGTCGGCGCATAGTCATTCGCGGCAGTGTCCGAGGGGACCTTGTCGGCGTCGAATCGGTCACCGTGGAGGAAGGCGGGCGAGTAGTCGGGGACGTTCGCGCGCCGAGTGTCGCCATAGCGCCAGGTGCGCTCGTGCGCGGTTATGTACAAGCCGGAGAGACGGACGCGATGCCCGCGATCGCGAGAGTTTCCGAGAGCGCGAAGGTGGCTCCGGCTCCCGCTATCGCCGTGCGCTCCGCTGCCAAGGTCCAGGCGCCGGCGGCACTGGTAGGCGCGAGCGGGCGCCATGCCGTGGCTGCGCCCGTGTCATCGGCGCGCGCCCCGATGGCGGCACAACAATCGGTGCCAGTCTCGACTCGTGCGGGAGGTCAGACCCAATCCCCCGCGCCGAAACCGCCCGCTCCGCAGCAGGCCACGAGGCAACCTCCGCCGGCTCCGGTCGTCCCCGCGCTCAAGAAGGTTCGCGGGCAAATGGCGAAAAAGCGGGAGCGCTAACTGGGGAGATAACTGGTCGGAGCCGAGCGCGGTCCATTGCTAAGTACACGGCCCCAAAGGAAAGTATCCAGGTTCATGCGACGAGCCTGAGAGATGCCCTCAGCATGACTAACGGGCAGGCCCATCGACCGTCGATTTGGTTGGAACAGGAAGGTCGGAAGATCGGAAGGAATTCGTGTGCTCAGGCGTCAGGCGCTGGAGCGCGGTCTTGAGCTCGACGAGGAGCCGGTCGTCGACGACGATGTCGAGTCGATAGCCGCAGTCCTTTGTACTCGACCGGAAGCAACTGTTGGCGAGCGACGCGCATCCCGCGACTCGAGAGCTAAGCGCATGCACACGCTTCGTAGGCGGACTCGAGCAGGCCCGGGCCCAAGGTGCGATGCACCTCGATGAATGCTCCGATAACCAGCCCTGTACCGTCCTCGAATCTTCCGATCTCCCTGTTCCATTCTCTCGCATCGGTCGCCGTCGTACCCGATTGTGCAGCGGGACTTAGAAAACGAGGGGATGGCTCATGCGGCGAGCGTCATGGCGGCGTCGATCTTGGCGATGAGATCCGCCATGCGCTCGCGCCCGCGTACCCGCCGACAGCGCGGTTCGTATCGTCGGTCGGCCTCGCTCTACGCACGTTAGAAGAACGTGCGGTCGAAGATCTTCCCGAAAGTCATCGAGAACGCACTTGCCCTCGAGATCTTCGCCTACTTCCTCTTTCGCGAGGGGAGGGAGTGAGCCGACTCCGGCGCGATGCCACGCGACGCCACGAATTCGCCAAACTGCTCGGCGATGTAGCTGAGCGCGTTGCCCTCCGTGCTCGTGAATGGGAGGCCGTCGAGAGGATCGATTAATTCGATGGCACCAAGAAATCGGCGATTGAGTTTTGCCCCCGCGATCACGAGACTGCGAACCTTGCCAAGCTCAGCGTAGCGCTCTGGAAGCGCCGTTTTCCCGTCCCCCGTGTTGTCGACGATGAGCGCTCCACTCTCGCGCATGGCGTGCGACAAAAGCGGATCGTGATCGGCGTACCGGCGATCGCGAAACTTGTCGACTCGTGTGCCGGATGTGCTCGCGACCACGAACTCACGGCGTCCCATGTCGTAAAGGTAGGCGACGGCTGCCTCCGATGGGATCGTGGCCATCGCAACGGAGAGGCAAAAGTCGCTTCCCGCCACCGCATCGCTGGCAAACTGGAGCTCGTGCATCGATTCGAACAGCTCTGCAAGGAGCTCGTCACCGCTGAGCCGCGTTCGAATGCGCTCGTCAGCGGGGGTTGCTGCAACGCCGTCCGACGAGACTGAGACAATCGCTGGCGGAGAGCCTTGATCTCCCAACGCATGTTCTGCGGGAGTCGCTGCAGCGCCTGTGGCTGAGAATGTCGCGGCGGGCGCGGCGGTCGCGGCCTGGGCTGGCGCATCGACAGCGGGCGGGGTGGGAGCAGCTGCGGGAACCGTCGGGGTTGGTCTTGGGGCAGCGGTCGCGGCGGGCGTAGCGGAGGGTGCGGGCCGAGTCGGGGA
>Ga0182030_10011219_pt1 | contig 18097 bp, 24 predicted proteins | sample 812S3MmetaG_FD_121299 | JGI IMG/M metagenome (GOLD analysis project Ga0182030, IMG submission 121299) | Permafrost microbial communities from Stordalen Mire, Sweden - 812S3M metaG (Illumina Assembly) | ecosystem: Environmental > Terrestrial > Soil > Wetlands > Permafrost | place: Sweden...
CTTCGGCACCGGCAACGCGCTGCTGAGTGGCGGCGCGTCGGGATCGGTCAACGACCTTTTAACCCAATCGGACGCGCAAGCGGCGCTGTCTCTTATCGACGGCGCGGTTGCCACTGTAGCCGCTCTTCGCGGCAATATTGGATCGACGGTGAACCGCTTGCAGAGCGCATCCAACGTCATCAACAACCAGACGCAGAACTTGACGGCGGCGGAAAACAACGTTACGGCTGCGGATATCCCGTCGGCCGTGGCCAACCTCTCCCAACTCTCGATTCTGGAACAGACCGGTATTTCCGCTCTGGCCCAGGCCAACCAGCAGAGTCAGCTTGTTCTGAAACTGTTGCAGTAAGTTGAGGGCGATTTCAGCAAAGGAGGCGGTCAACCAACCGCCTCCTTTCTGCAAATCCGGAGTAGTGCGTGGAGCCTGCTATGAGCATCGCACCGGTACAAGGTTTTCCACCTGCAAGAAGTGAGCCTGCAGAGGAAGCGAGCGTGCGTTCAAGAAATACTCCAGCACGGCCTACGAAAACGGCTGTGCCAGAAAGGTCGTCGGAGTCCGTTTCGGGAACGCCGGGAGAAGAAAGTTTTGTCCTAAGAAATGTTCCCTCAGCAGACGAATTGTCCCAGGATACAGTCGAACTGCATCAGGATCCTGAAATTAAGGGCCAGGTAATCGTCGAGTATCTGGACCACTCCAAGAACCTGGTCCTGCAAGTGCCAAGTAATCAGGAACTGAGCGTGGAGCGCGGTATCGCCCAGGAAGTTCAGCAAGCGACGACGCTACGCGCCAGCGAGCGGGCGGCAGCCGCAGCCGGCGAAGGAGAAGACAATCATGGGCATCAGCTTTAATGCCGCGAGTCTGTTGAACGGCGACGGGATCGATGTGAATGCGGTTGTGGCAGAGGTGCAGGCGGCGCAGAGCGGACAATTAACTACATGGCAGGGGGATGTCACCACTCTTCAAACCCAGGCCACCGCCGAGAGCGGCATCAACACCGATCTATCGAACCTGGCGAGCGCCGTCGCCGGGCTTACGGGCACAAGCGGGGCGCTGACGGCGGTGACGGCCACATCGTCGTTATCGGCGGTGGTGAGTGCCACCGCGCTGACTGGGGCCACAGCCGCCAATTACACGGTGGTGGTCAGCGGCCTGGCATCCACGGGAACGCTGTACACCGACGAGGTCGCAAGCGCGGACACATCGATTCTGACCACCGGCAAGACCAGTGCCGACCTGGCGTTGCAAATTGGAGGATCGGGCGGCACGACGGCGGATATTGCCATCACCGCGGGCAGCAATGACACGCTCACCAAGCTCGCCGCCTCCATCAATTCCCAGAGCGCGACCAATAAGTGGGGGATCACCGCCAGCGTGGTGACGGACGCCACCGGCGCCCGCCTGGCAATTTACAGCCAAGCCACGGGCAGTTCAGGAGCATTAGCAACCGCCAACAACACCACGGGGCTGACCTTTGAGCCGCCGGTGGGTGGAACCAACGCCCAGGTCACGATCAACGGCATTCCCTACGCTAGCGACACGAATACGGTGACCGGCGCGATTCCGGACGTCACCTTGAACCTAACCAGCGCCGACCCAGCCACGCCCGTAACACTGACGGTCGGTCCCAATACCACCTCAATCACCAATTCGATTAACAATTTTGTCGTGGAATACAATACGGTCGTCGGCGACATCAACGCGCAATACGCCGTCAATCCAGCCACCAACAATGAAGGGCCTCTCGGCTCGGACTCTGCCTTACGAATCCTGCAATCCAGTCTGGAATCGGAAATAGCCTACACCACGACCGATCCGACATCGGTGAGTAGTGGTTTGTCGAACCTGGGAGCGCTGGGCATTACGGTAAACAACGACGGAACGCTGAGCGTGGACAGTTCCACACTCACCACTACGCTGACGTCGAATCCATCGGCGGCACAGAATTTCTTTACCAACGCCAACTCGACCGGATTCGCCGACAACTTGAATACGGCGCTCACCAGTCTGACCGACCCCTCGGAAGGCATTCTGAACTCTGATTTAGCAGAAAACCAAGGAGAGCAGACCGAATTGACCAGCGAGATTACCAACTTTCAGACTCAGTTGGCGGCGCAAAAGGTACAACTGGAAACGGAGTTCAGTCAAGTTAACGCAACTCTCGAATCGTACCCATTCACACTGCAGGAAGTCACGGCCGAGTTGGGTTCGATGTCGGCCACCGGTTCGATCACGGGCACGACGACGAACACGAACACGGGTCCAACATCGGGCCAGAGCGTAAGCGGCAGCAGTAGCAGCGGCAGTTAATCGAGAGGCGGACGAGTCATGACTCACCAACAGTCGTACCGGGAGCAGATGGTTCAGGGAGCGAGCCCGGTTGGGCTCGTGGTGCGGCTTTATGAACAGATCGTGGAGGATCTGCGGCGAGCGGGGATGGCCATCGAGAGCAACGACATTATGCTGCGGACCCGGAAAATCCAGCACGCAATTCTGGTCATCGGCCATCTCCAGTCACCCCTCGACTTTGTCAATGGCGGCAAGGTTGCCCGGGATCTCGATCACTTCTATAACGTTCTGCGACAGAATCTGATTCAGGTGCAGTTCCATCCTTCGAAGCAAGCGCTCTGCCAGCAGATCACGGACGTGCTGGCGTTGCGCGAAGCCTGGATCAAGGTCGAGCAAGCCGAGAACCCGTCGTCATCCGCGGCGGCGGCCCCGCCATCGAGTCCGTCGTCACGCGGGTTTTATTCCGATGCCGACGATCCCGCCGCCGATTCGGCTCGGTCACATTTGAACTGGCGGGGATGACGATGCCCATGCTCATCCCGCTGGACGCGGTCGTGACCCTGCGACAAGTGAATGAAAATCTGCGCGCCGCGTTACTTCGTCTCCGTCCGGAGCGAACGCGCTGTTCGAGCATCACTCCACACGATTTTTCTGGCATCCTTCGACAGCTTCTGCGGGCGGCGGAGTGTTTGCGTCGACCGTCGGCGAATTCCGACGCAGCCGCTGCACTGCAACAGCAAGCTCTGGAATACCGCGGCAATCTGGAAAAACTGAGGCGTTTCCTGCCCGACGTCCATTTGCGGCTGTTAGCGGAAAAGGCTCGGCTGGAAACGGCCAGAGCCCGCCTGGCGACTGCGGCGGAGTGGGCGCAAGCCCGGAAGACAACGCTCTGAATGCCGGTGCGGACGCAAGAGCGGCCGGGCCTCTGCTTTACTACTCAGCGCCTCGTTACTTCAAGTAATCGAAGAGATTATCTTGCGTCATTTTGCTGATGGCGGCCAGGGTAGCCTGGGTATCAGTCTCGGACTGGGTAAGGTTCGTGGCCGCCAAGGCAATATCCGCTCCCCCCAGCGCACTCTGCTGCTGGGTGATCTGAAGCTGGGCGGCGGTCAGGTAGGTGGTTTGCGACTGTGCCTGGTCGATGGCGTTGCCATAGAAGACCCGCTGAGCCGAAAGATAGCTGGAGGCGGTGCTGACCGCGTTGACGGCGGCTCCAATACCGGAATTGGACTGCACCGCCGCGATGAGGTTGTTGATGGCGAGAAAAACATCGTTACCGGTCGCGGAAAACAGCTGCGATCCCGGCAAATTGACCGAGAGTTTGTACCCGCTGCCAGCCGACACTTGATTGACATCGGTGTTGCCGACATAGCGGACGCCGGAGGGCGCAGTGTTGTCGACGACGAAGGGTGTCGTATTGGTAGCGGTACCGGCGAAGATGTAGTGGCCTTCATACGTGGTGTTGGCCTCGGATACAAGCTGGGTTTGTATGCCTTGCAACTGAACGGTAATGGCAGCCTGGTTGCTGGCCGAAAGCGTGCCGCTCGCGGCCTCGACCCCGAGGCTGAGAGCTTGCTGGAGAGCGGAGGTGACGGAACTGAGGGTCGAATCGGCGGTGGAAAGCTGTCCCTGCACCGTGCCGATGCTCTGCAGATAGCCGTTGTTGATCGTAGCCTGATCGTTGTTTTCGACGAGTTCGGCAAAAGCGGTGGGATTGTCGGAAGGCTGGTTGACGCTGCGCCCGGATGAGATTTCGAGCGAGGCCTGTTGCGTTTCAAGTTGCGACTGGTTGAGCGCCGCCAGCAGATCGGGTATGGGATTCGGATTCACGCGCATCGATTGTTCCTCTTTTCTTACCTTCCCCTAAGAACTTGGCTATTGCTGCGCCGCGTCGATGCCGAGATTGACGGCATCGGCGAGCAGGCTATCGACCGCCGATACCACCCGCGCCGCCGCCTGATAGGCGGTCTGATACTGGATGAGGTTGGAGGCTTCCTGGTCGAGTGAAACGCCGGAAACGCTGCCGCGCTGGTCCTGCAGTTGTTGCAGAATCAGATTGGAGGAATCGGCATCGGCGGAGGTATTCGAAGTGGCGTTGCCGATTTGGAACACGAGGCTGGAATAGGAAGCGATTGGAGTCTGGCCGTTGGCCAGGGGCGTCGTCGCCACAGCGGCAAGCGCGGCGAGATTGCCGTTGCTGCCCGAGGAGCCATCGGAACTGGCGGCAATCAGCGCCGGGTCGGTGATGCTGACCTGCAATGCCGCCGCTGCTCCCACCCCGCCCGGCGGTGGAGGCGCAAAGATGTTGCCCCCAGGGGCGCCATTCAGGTCGGTGCCGGTGGCGTTGGCCGAGTTCAAACCGTTGGCGAGTCCGGCGGCCAACTGGTCGAGACTGTTGCCGAGGCTGGGAATTTCCTGGTCGCGAGTCTGGATGACAGCCGCGAGGCTTCCACCGGTCAGCGTGCCGGTAATGTCGTGGCTGCCGGAAAAAATGTGCTGCGCGCCCGCGCTCGATTCGGTGGTAAGCGCGAAACTTTGCGATCCCGAGACCAGCGTCGTCCCGTTTCCGGTAGTTACGGAGATGCCTTGATCGGTCGGAACCACGGAGACATTCACCAGCGCGGAGAGTTGGCGGATGAGATTGGTCTGGGTATCGACGAGGGTGCTGGGATCGTCGCCCGCGTTTTTGAGGCTCTCGATCTGCTGGTCGACGCCAGCGATCTGGGAGGTGAGCGTATTCACGGCACTCACCGACTGCACCACGTTCAAGTCGAGATTCCCGCGCTGGGTCTGGAGGTTGTTGGCGGCGGTATTGAAGTCGGTCGCCAGATTGCCCGCCGCCGTGAGCACGCTTTGACGCAACTGCAGATTCGAGGGATCCGGGGAGAGCTGCTGCAGGGTGTTAAAGAAATCACTGATATCGGCGCCGATGCCGGAAGTCGAGCTGCCGAACTGGGTTTGGAGCTGCTGCAGTTGTCCCAGCGCAGTATTGAGCTGGCTGTTCTGGGCCGTGGCCTGATTCAACTGGATTTCGAGGATAGGGTCGCGCAGGCTTTCGATCTTCTGCAGGACAACTCCGGTGCCGGCGCTGATCGATCCGATGGCAATGGGATCGCCGGCGGCGGTGTCGGCAACCTGACGGGAGTATCCCGGAGTGTTAGCGTTGGCCACGTTGTTGCCCGTGATGGCCATTTCTTCCTGGCTGACCGAAAGCGAGCTCAAGGCGATGGAAAGCGTGCCGAACAATCCCGACATAATTATTCTCCCGTCCGGGGATGAAACTCGGACTTGACGGTGGTCTGGAGCAACCCGAGATTGGGCCTGTAGGTGGGCGCGCAGCTGTCCACCAGGCGATGCATGATGGCCAGACTGCGTTCGAGGTGCCGCAGTAGCGACCAGTGCACCCGCGTCACGTGGCGGATGCGGACTCCCAGCGCTTCCCACTGGGCCTGGAGGCGTGCGGAGCCTCCAGCTTCGGCCGGAGACCGCGAGCCAGCCTGGCTACGAAGCTCGGGTTCGAGGTGGCTCCATTGCCGGCAGAGTTCGGCCTGATGTGCCGCCCCGCGCGCGATCGCTTCCGCGTCGTTTCGCGCCAGGGCGAGACTACTGGATTCCAGACTCTCGGCCAGACTGCGCACCAGCGCCAGCCGCTGCTCGATCAGTTTGCTGAGTTCGGGAAGCGATGTGTCGATAGCGTTCATAGGGGAGGAGTTTCTCGTTTCCTCGCTCCCACTCAACCGGCAGATTGTCGGAGCGAATCGTCGATTCGTCAGGGCGAAAGGCCAGGGCGAACGGTCAGAAATATCGTCAAGCCAAGTGGGCAGGATATGTTGTGGAGATAAAGTTGGTCAGGACTGGCCATCAGGCCCGGCCTTCCTCGGCATCAGGCCAGATCATCGACGGCATGCTTCGGAGTCTCGGGCTCCTCTTGCTGGTCGGGCTCTTCTTCCTCGGAGGCTTCTTCGACCGGCTTTTCATGGGCGATCACACGCTTGCGCTGAGTCGCCGGGTCGCGCTCATCGCCACGCTTGCCCAGCCCGCCGAGCAGGACGGAATCGACTCCGTTTGTAATTAGGGGATCCATAACGCACTCCACAAATCATGCCATCGTCACGTCATCGTTGCTGAAATCGTGGTTCCTGTCATTCCGACAACCTTTACCCTTGGACGCCGGCCAGTTCGCCCGCGATGGCGGCGGCAATCTGGCTGGGTGGAACCGAATATTCGCCTTTGCCAATCGCCTGTTGCAGCCCTTGAACCTTGGCTTGACGAATTTCAGGTTGCGCGAGAACCTGAGCCGTCAGCGATTGCACCCGCGCTTGATCAAACGAGAAGCTGGCCTGGTCGGCGGCCGATGGGGTGGTCGTCCGGCTTGCCCCGCTGACGGTTGCCCCGGCGGTCGAGGCGGCACTGTTTTGCGCCGCGCGGCCCGGCTTGCCCGATTCCGGTGGCTCCACTCCAAACGTCGTGAGGTTGACTCTCATAGATTTTCCATCCCCTACTGCCTATTCCATCGGCAGATTCCATGCAAGTCTTGAGGTCGGGGCCAGGGGTCTAACGCTCATCCCGGCTCTAACCTCTGGCTCTAACATCTAATATCGGCACGTCCGGGGAAAACTTTAGGGTATGAAGCCAAACCCCCGTTCAGTCGCCTTGCGATACCTTAGGTGCCTCCAAATGGCGCAAGATGAGCCGTGCGATGCCAATCCCGCCCCGGGCGGCGATGGACTGCCCGAGCGCCTGGGTGGCCATGGAGCGATAGTCGCTTGCCCCGACCGTCTTAGCATCGGCGGAGTTGCCGGCAAAGGTCTTCTGCAGCGAGTCGAGCACCGGGGTGAGCAACATGGCTTCAAAGTCGCGCGCGGCTTTCTGGTTCTTGGCCAGCGTTTTCGCGTTGGGAAGTTTGGCGGCCGGCGGTGGGACAGAAGTCGCGGCGAGGATAATCTTCATATGATGGTCTCCGGTGGTGATTTCGTCGTTCGTCGTTCATCGTTAGCTGTTCGCTGTTCGTCAGCGTCGCATCAGATCACCTCGAGGTCGGCATCGAGCGCTCCGGCCGCTTTGATCGCCTGCAGAATCGAAATCACATCGCGCGCGCTTGCACCCATGTTCTGCAATCCGCTGACGAGCTGGTCGATGCTGGCGCCTTCTCCGATCTCGAGACGCTTCGCCGGAGCTTCCTTGGTCTTCAACTCGGTCTCGTGGACCACTTCGGTTTTTCCCGCCGAGAGGGCTGCGGGCTGGGACACGGAATACTCCGTCGAAATCTGCACCGAGAATCCGCCATGCAGGATCGAAACCGCACCCAGACGTACGTCTCTGCCCATGACGATGGTTCCCGTCCGTTCATTGAGCACGACGCGGGCGCGGCGCTGCACCGGCACCGTCAGGTTTTCGATTCGGGCCAGCACCGTGGTCAGGTTCGCGATCCCGGTCGCGGCGGCATCGACCTCCACGCGTCCGCCATCGCGGGCGCTGGCGACGACGTGTCCGAAGTCACGATTGATGGCGTCGGAGATTTCGCCGGCGGTTGAAAAATCGGGTTCGCGCAAGAGCAACGACACCGGAGCCAGGCGGTTGAAATCGAACCCCAGACTGCGTTCCACCCGGCCTCCCGCCGGAATTCTTCCCATGGTGGGATGATTCATCTGCTTGCTCGCGCCCGTCCCCCCCACGGCATATCCTCCCACGGCCACCGGACCCTGGGCGGCGGCATAGACCAAACCGTCCGCGCCATAGAGCGGGGTCAGCAGCAGCAATCCGCCTTCGAGGCTCTTGGCGTCGCCGATCGAGGAGACCGTGACATCCACCTGGATGCCGGGGCGGGCAAATGCCGGCAGGTTGGCGGTCACAAACACCGACGCCACATTCGCCACCCGCGCCGTCGCGGGAGGGATCTGCGCTCCCATGCGCTGCATGATATTGGCCAGAGTCTGCGTGGTGAAAACGGTCTGCTGGCTGTCCCCGGTGCGCGTGAGCCCCACCACCATGCCGTACCCGATCAGGGGATTCTCCCGCACGCCTTCGACGCTGGTCAGGTCGCGGATTTTGATGGCGACGGGTTCGCTTGCGGAAAGCGGCGTACTCAGCAGCGCTGCCACCAGACCGAGAACGAGCACGACCAGAGGCGCGGCGCGGGGCGCGAAAACCAAGGTTGGGATACGATTCGAGACAGCGGGCATGAGGTCACGCTCCTAAAAAGAACTAGAAATCCAGGAAACTCAGAATCGTGCGCAGCCACTGGCGCGGCGGCCGGACTCCGTCCGAGACCACGCCCTTACCTTTAATTTCCAGTTCCAGGTCGCCGACCGCATCGGAAGCGACCGTATTGTTCGGCCCGATATCGCCGCGCCGGACCACTCCGCGCAACACGATGGTCTGCTTCTCATGGTTCATGTCGATCACGCGCTCGGCTTCGACTACCAGGTTGCCGCTGGCGAGAACCGCGACCACCCTTCCCGATAGGTTCGTGGTCACGTTCGTGGCCGTGGAAGCGGCACCCTTGCCGGCCAGGGCCTCGGAGGAATTCAGTCCGAGCAGGCTGGCCACGCCCCCAACCTTGATCTTGCCGGGGAGAGAACTGATGCCGGAACTGGTGTTCAGGGTGCGGTTGGTGCTCACCGCATTGGAGTTCGTCGAGGTCACGCCCTGCACCACGACAATCTCCAGCAGGTCGCCGACATTCATGGCCTTGTAATCGGCGCTGAGCGCAGCCATGCGTCCGGAATCCACCCAGATGCTCCCCAGAGTCAGCGGCGGCGCGGCCGGTTGCGCCACCTGCAGCCGGGCGAGATATTTCGCCAGACCGCCGTCCTTGGTATCGCGCTTGGACGCATTCAGCTCGGTGCTCGTCAGCAGGAGCAGGCAACACAGCAGCGTTTTCATGGTCCCGCTTTCTTTCTCGCTATCGATCGATCTATCGATCGATCTATCTATCGATCGTTTCTATCAATCTATTTTTCTATTTTTGGTTCGTTCGTTCGTTTCGTTATCACTTTTTTCCCGGGTGCAAGAACGGGGCAACTCCGTTCCTCGGCATGGCGGTTACTGCGGCAAAGCTTCGAGCAGCGCGGGACCGGAAATTCGCGCTCGGAAAACATGTCCATCCGGAGCCCGCGCCCGGATCACGTCTCCTTCCCGGCCATGATCGAGGCAAGTCACGGTAGCGGTCATCCGCATACGTTCGCTGAGGAACACCGCGGTCGCGCGGTCTCCATTGCGGATCGTCGGCGGCAGCGAGTGAACCGCAGGTTCCGGTGCGTCCTTCAGCGCCGCCCGCGACTTCGCCTCATACCGGCACGTCCCCGCCCCCCCATTTGCCGAGGCGCGCGCATACACGAAGAAGGGCAGACATTGCCCAGGTTGACCGCATTCCAGACGAAACTGGGTGCGTCGCGGCCCTTCGTCCCAGCAGGACGCAGTGACTCGCAACGTCCGCCCGGCATGGGCCGGAACCGCTCCCGGCAGATCCAGATCGCCGGCTCGCGGCAACTGCCCGTCGGCCAGCCCTCGTCCCCGCAGGTCGTCCACCACGGCCTGCCACACTTCCTGCCGCGTAATAGGGGTCGGCAAAATTCCGGGCGCCGTACGCGACTCTTCTGCCCAGAGCGCGGGCATGAAGCACGACCCCGATAGCAATCCCAGAAACAGGAAGGCGGCGATCGTTGTCGGGCAGACCGTTGTTTGGTAGATCGAGGTTTGGTAGATCGAGTTTTGGCAGACCGGCTTTCGGCAAGCTGCTGCCGATACCGATCGCGATACGGCTCGAGATGAAGTCGTCAATTCGAAGCTCCTATTTACCCATCTGGTTGACCAACTGGAACATCTGGTCGGCGGCCTCGACCACGCGCGAACTGGCTTCGTAGGAGCGCTGGGCCACGATCATGTTGATGAACTCATCGACCACGCTTACGTTCGACTGCTCCAGATACCCCTGCTCGACCTGTCCCAGGCCATCGCTGCCGCCCGGCGTGCCGACGGCGGCGTCGCCCGAAGCCGTGGTGGCGAGATACAGATTCTGGCCCACGCTGTTGAGTCCGCCGGGATTCGGGAACAGGGCCAGCTGCAGGCTGCCCACCTGCTGCGCCGCGGTCTGGCCGGCGAGGGTGACCGACACGGTGCCGTCGGCCGCAATGGTGACCGTGGTGGCGCCCGCCGGAATGGTCAATGCCGGCTGGATCGGATTCCCGGCGGCGGTGACCACGTTGCCTTGCGCGTCCATATGAAATTCGCCGCTGCGCGTGTAAGCGGTCTCTCCCGTCGGCAACAGCACTTGAAACAGTCCCTGGCCTTCGATGGCCAGATCGAGCGGGTTGCCGGTCTGGCTGAGGTCGCCCTGCAACTGGATGATCTCGGACGCCGCCGAGCGGGTGCCCAATCCAACCTGCAGGCCGTCGGCGACGGTGGTCTGCTGCGAGGCCGCCGCGCCCGGCATCACCATGTTCTGGTAGATCAGATCCTGAAACTGCATGCGGCGGCTCTGGAAACCCGCGGTGCTGGAGTTCGACAGATTGTTGGCGATGGTATCGAGATTGGTTTGCTGGGCCTGCATGCCGCTGGCGGCGGTGTAGAGCGCTCGAAACATGGGTTCCTCCTAGACTTTTGCCAGGGTGTTGCTGGCAATCTGCTCAAACTCGGTGTCGAACAGCGAGAGCGCGCGCTGCATCATTTCGGCCTGGCGTTCGACTCCAATCAGGGTCACGATGGCGCTGATCGAATTGACGTTGGAAGTTTCGAGCGCGCCTTGCCGAAGGGTCGGCTGGGACGCGGCTTTCGCGCTCCCCTCGGGCGCGGCCAGCAGGGTTTCGCCTTCCGCGCTGAGGGTGGTGGTGGGGGCAAAATCCACCAGCCGGATGGTGCCCGCAATGGCGCCGTTGACCGACAGCGTCCCATCGGAAGCGATGGATACGATTCCCGGCGGCACGTTGATCAGCGCTTTCGGTCCCAGGGCGGGGTCGCCGAGCACGGGGTCGCCCGCCGCCGTCAGCAGCACGCCGCCGCTCGATACTTTAAAACTTCCATTGCGTGTGTAGCGGGTGCCGCGCGCGGTCTGAATGGCAAAGAAGCCAGCGCCTTCGATGCCGACGTCGAGAGGATTTCCGGTAGTTTGCAGATTGCCCGCGGTTCGATCCAGATGCGACCCTTCGAGCACGCCAAAATTGTTGACCGCCGAATTGAGCGCGGAGCTGACCAGCGAAGTCGGCATTGAGTTCGGCAACGCGCTCGCAAGCTGGTTGAACGCACGGGAGACTGCGGGACCGGATACGGCCACCAGCGACTGAAAGTTTGTCTGCTGGCCGCGGAACCCGGCGGTATTCAGATTGGCCAGATTGTGGGCCACCACTTCGAGCGCCTGGCTCTCGGCCCGCAGTCCGGCGCACGCCGCATAAAATCCGCTGTCCACGTTTGGCTCCTTGTGCTGGTAGTAAGACAGGAGCAAGCCAAGCGCCACGACGAAGCGGGAGGAATATTCAAAGTTGACTGTGTTCTGAGCCGTTTAGGAAGGGCGGCTCGCGGCGCAACATTGGAAGCGGCTTATGCGGCGCGGGCGCGGCAACCCTTGCCGGGTGAAAGCCGCAATCCCGGCAAAGATTTCATAAGGAAACTCGCGATTGGGGATCAGCTTTGCAATTGCAGGCGCACTGCGACGGGCGCGTCCTCAAAGAGCAGGACGGTTGCCACGGAGCACCCATCGGCCAGGGAATGAAAGCTGTATTCTCCGCCGCTGATGACGGTGGGAACGCTCAGCATGCATCGTTCGTCAGTGCCTGCCAGTTTGTTCTTGAAGTTTCCGGCAATCATGTTGCAGAGTTCCCCGAGCGCGTCCGCAACCTCAGTGTCGGCGTTGTCCGTGCCCCCCAGCATGCTGCGGGCAATCTGGCGGGCGGTCTGGGCATTACAGGAAAGGGTAAGAATTCCGCAGAGAGCCCCGGCCAAGCCGATCATGGCGGTGTATTCCTCGTTCGGCGGGTGCTCGGTTTGGGCCACCGGCTTCACCCGACAGCCCACCATGATCTCGAAAACTTCCTCGACTGCAAGTTCGAGAACGGGCATCCAGTTCTCTTCCTTCGATCGCGTGACAAACGACCTATCCACGCTCATAGTTTTTTCCCCAGGACTGAGACCACGTGCTCTTTCACCTGCTCGGGAGTAAAGGGCTTGCGAATGTACCCGCGGGCGCCGGCAGAGAGGGCTTGCACGACATGGGACTCGCTGCCTTCGGTCGTGATCATCACGATCGGAACGCCTTTGGCGTTTTCCACGGTAGCGGATTGGCGGACAAATTCCAGTCCATCCATGACGGGCATATTGATATCGCAGAGGATGAGGTCAACGACATTGTGCTGTAGAGCGACGAGGGCTTCGGCCCCGTTCGAAGCTTCGACGACTTTTTCCAGTTCCACGCCGGCCTGGCGCAGCGAACGCTCGACTATTTTGCGCATCACCGAGGAATCATCCACAATGAGCGCTCGAATCTTATCCATAGATTTCCACCATCCGCGGTAGGCACAGTCCGCCAGAGAATCGGAACGAAGAATTCAGCCCAAATTTCTGTCTGACATTTTGTACATCGGCAGTTCGACCCGTCGCTTTAGGCAAACAGGGGCAGACGGCAAGAGCCGATAGGCAAGTGGGTTGGAAGACGCGCAGGCATCTCGCCTACCTTTATGGTGCGGAAATCCGTTATGCTTAGGGAAGATATGACCCTGCTGGATGCTCCCACCTACGATCCCGCGAAGGCGCGGCGGCGGAAGATCACGATTGCGGTTACGATTGTGGCCGTGATCGCGCTTGCCGGTCTGGCCTGGATGTATCGCAACTGGCCGGAAGAGCATGCGGTGGACAAATTCTTTGCCGCGCTGCAGGGGCAGGATTACGAGACAGCCTACGGCGTTTATTTCCACGATCCGGGCTGGCGCCAGCATCAGCAGAAGTATTCGCAGTACACCTACGCGGATTTTTATCGGGACTGGGGACCGGGCGGCGAGTGGGGACTGATCAAGTCGCACAGCATCTACGGATCGGCCAACACCAGGGGATTCGGCGGTGGTGGGGTAGTGGTTGAGGTCATTGTGAATCAGCGGGCCGAACATGCGCGCATGTTCGTACAGAAATCCGACAAGACGCTGACGGTGTATCCGTACTAGAAACGATTCCCATCCAGGCTGCGAGATGGTTGCTGGCGGAAACGACCTGACGGTTAGGCTGCGATGGCGGCGATCTGCTCCAGGGTCCTTTGCAAGGATGCTCCATCGCCGACGGTGGCGCAGGTTTTGGAGCGATCGATCTGGCGCATGAGTCCCCAGAGAACTTTGCCGGGACCGACTTCAATAAAGAGGCTGGCGCCCCGATGGATGAGCAGACGGACCGACGGCTCCCAGCGAACCGTGCCGGTTACCTGGCGAATCAGGGCCTGGCGCGAGGTTTCGGCGGAATCCACGACGGCGGCATCGACATTGCAGACAACCGGGCATGAGGGCTGGTGAAAGGGCAGGGCTTCGAGGTCGGGGGCGAGACGATCCTGGGCGGGTTGCATCAGCGAACAATGAAAAGGGGCGCTGACGGGCAAGCTCACGGCCTTCTTGGCTCCGCGTTCGGTGGCTAACCGGACGGCGCGACCGACGGCATCGGTGTTTCCTGAAATCACGATTTGCTCGGGCGAATTGATGTTGGCGGCCTGGCAAACTTCTCCCTGGGCGGCTTCGCCGGCAATCTCGCTGACTTTTCCCTGAGGCATGCCGAGAATCGCGGCCATCGCGCCCACTCCGACGGGCACAGCTTCCTGCATATACTTGCCGCGGTTGCGAACCGTCCGCACGGCATCGGCGAAGGTTAGAGTGCCGGCGGCGACATGCGCCGAATATTCACCCAGACTGTGTCCGGCGACAAAATCCGGCTTCAGACCTTTTTCCTGGAGCACGCGCCACGCCGCGACCGACGTAGTCAGGATTGCGGGTTGCGTGATCTCGGTCAGTTTTAACCGTTCTTCAGGACCCTCAAAGCAAAGTTGGGAGAGCTTGTAGCCGAGCGCATCGTCGGCCTCTTCAAAGGTCTGATGCGCCACCGGATGGTTGTTGGCCAATTCCTTCCCCATACCAACGAATTGCGAACCCTGGCCGGGAAAGAGAAAAGCAATTGAGAAGGTTGAATTTGTCATCTAGGAGCTGCCTGGGGGTACCCCCCCTCTTTTCTCTGTCTATTAGAATCAAATGGTTAGCCAAGTTAGCCATTGTTTCTTGGCAAAGTATTCGAAAATAATGACTTGCGGGTAAAGTATTCAACAATTAGGACTTAACAAGATGTTAGCGATTAGAATCAACGAGTTAACCAGGGTACTTCCTATAAAGTATTCAATAATAATGACTTAACGAGAAAGTAGTCGCTGAAAATGGGTTTGGGGCAGCTTCGACGGTCGTCTGGGCTTGCGGACGGACCTCGAAACTGCCCCAATCAAGACTTTTATTTTCTTGCACGGCGGGCCTTAAGTCAATGATTATTCGTCACATGTTGGTTGTGAGGAGAAAAAAGTGCTTTGCGCTTTGCCGGGCGTCATTTTCGGGATAGGCGACGCTCTTGATCTTCGCGCTCAACGGACGAAATTGCGGTTGTTATGAAATCATCTCGTTATGGTCGTTATGGACCGGGCTGGTAAGCGGACACGTTGCTCAGGGGCTGAAGCCGTGCCCTTTCAAAGCAAGTCTACGACACGATGAGAGGCTCACATCGGAGCGGTCACGCTCAGCTCCGCCAGTTCGCGTTCGATGGTTTCATTCACTCTGCCTTCGGCGAATTCCGCCGCGACGCGCACTGCGTTCTTGATGGCATTGGTATTCGACGATCCGTGGGTGATGATGCAGACGCCTTTTACGCCGAGCAAGGGAGCGCCACCATAATTGGTGTGATCAAGGCGCTTCTTGAAATCGGAAAAGGCGTTCCTTGAAAGATAGGCGCCCACCTGGCGCGTGATGGTCGACTTCAGAGTTTCCTTAAGCACGGCACGCACCAGGCGAGCCACGCCTTCTGAAGTCTTAAGGGCAACGTTGCCTACAAATCCGTCGGCCACGATGACGTCGACATGTCCGTTGTATAAGTCGCGGCCTTCGACGTTGCCGATGAAGTTGATGGGAAGGCGCTTGAGCAATTGAAAGGCGGTGCGGGTCAGTTCATTGCCTTTGCCTTCTTCTTCTCCGATGGAAAGCAAGCCCACCCGGGGATGCTTCATGCCGAAAATCGAGCGACAGTAAATATCTCCCATCACGGCAAACTGCTCAAGATTATTGGCGGTGCAATCGACGTTCGCGCCGACGTCGAGCAACACCGCGGCCGTGTTCAGGACGGTGGGAAAGGCGGCGGCGAGCGCGGGACGATCGACGCCGGGCAACGCGCCGAGCACCACCTTCGCGGTGGCCATGGCGGCTCCGGTATTGCCGGCGGTGACGAAGCCCGCGGCCTGCCCCTCGCGCACCAGCCGCAATCCGACGCGGATGGAGGAATCGCGCTTGGCGCGGATGGCGTCCACTTTGTCGTCCATGGCGATGATTTCGCTGGCATGAACAATTTCAATGGGCAGACGCCGGGCTCCGGGATAGCGCGCGAGTTCGGTCTGCAACTGGGCTTCGGGCCCGACCAGAAGCACGCGGACGTCGTGATGACGCGCCGCCTGTAATGCGCCTTCGATCTCCGGCTTCGGCGCCTTGTCGGACCCCATCGCATCGAGTGCGATTACGCTAGGCATGGAGGATGATGGAAGAAGGAACTAGGACTTTTCTTCGACCTCTACCACTTCGCGGCCCTTGTAGGTTCCGCACTTGGGACAGGCGCGGTGCGGCATCTTGCGCTCATGGCAGTTCGGGCACTCCGACAGGGAGTGCTTGGAGAGCGAGTCATGGGCGCGGCGGGTGGCGGTGCGCTTCTGGGAATGTCTGCGTTTCGGATTGGGCATGATGATTCCTTTTTAAGTTCTCAGTTCCCGGTTCTCAGTTCCCGGTCACTGATTCAGTTTGGTGCGAATTTCTTTCAGGACCGACCAGCGAGGATCCTCGACCTCGTCCACGCAGGAGCACTGAACTTCGTTCAAATTCCCGCCGCAGTGCGGACACAATCCTTTGCAATCTTCGCGGCAAAGGGTCCGCAACGGCAAGGCCAGAAGCACCTGCTCGCGCAGGGTGTCTTCGAGCAACAAGCCTTCGCCCTCGTAATAGCCGATTTCGGCCTCGGCGTCGGTGACCGAAAGCTCGGCGTGTCCGGAGTCGGTTCCGAGCGGCCGGTAGAGCAGATCGAAGCTGCGCTCGACTTCGTGCAGCACGGGATCGAGACAGCGGGCGCAAGCGGCTTCGAGGCTGGTTTGCAGCTTGCCCTTGATCCGGATATCCTGCACGACTTTGTGTTTACCGTGATGTTCTTCGACGAGATCGGCCCGGCCTTCGGTGCGCAAGACCGAACGCTGCCGGACTTCCTCGCCCAGGTCAATCACACCGGGGCTGAACTCCTCCCGGAAATCGACCGGGTGAATCTCAAGATCTTTGAGCTCGATGAACATGGAACCGGAACCTCCGCCGCCCCCACTCCAATTACCGCAAAGGCCCGCGGAAGTGCGCACAGAGACGGAAGTCTCCCAGGGAGCAATAAGTAAGGATAAAGGGGGTAAATAACGCTGTCAAGCCAAGGTGGGGGCAGGTAGAGGGCTACTTTGAATCTTGCTTGCCAATCATGATTACTGCGAACCAGACCCCACCGACGATAAATCCTGGATATGGTCCATAAAGCGGAAACCCAAAGAGGGTCGCGTCGTTGATGATTCCCCTGTGAAATAGAAAGCCGCCAATAGCCCAGAAAACGAGCACTCCCAAGATCATAGACACGCATACGGCGAGACCGGCGACGATGAAGCGCAATATGAAATCAACCAAATGCCTCATTTACGCCGCCGCTCGCCCTCCGCTGCCCGTAGGCTTGGGGGTCACCAGATCCTTTCCGCTCCACGGCCGATAATTTGCCCGCTCCAGTAGCTGGGGCATGCGAGGTTTGGTTAGTCATGGTGGAAATAGAAGAGATTCCCGTCCAGGTCCTGTACGGTGAACTGGCGTAATCCCCAAGGCTTTTTTTCCAGAGGATCGACGATGTTGGCAGCTGAGGACTTCAGTTCCTGGTACGAGGCATCGATATCTTCAGCGAACACCCAGTGAACGGCCGGTTCGAACGGGGGCTTCTTCTTGCGGAAAAATACTGGCCCCATATCCCCATGGGACACGGCCCCAATTTCCTTGCCGGGGTAAAGCCATCCAATCTCAAAGCCGAGTACATCCCGATAATGCTGTTGTGCGCGTTCGACATCAGCGACCGGCAACTCCGGGACGGGCCGGCCGATTGAGTGCATTTTCCCTTTCTCTTTCTCTTTCTCTTTTGCGCCCACAGAGCTCTCCTTAAATGCTCTCTCTTTAATTTAATGCAAGGGGACGGCCCAAGTGTCGAATCAGGATACTACCAGTGGTCGTGACTCAGTTTGAATTTAGGGGGCTGGCGGAGGATTTCCAGTCCAATTTTCGCGACTGGATTTGCACGGAGGTCATCTCTGCTGGCGTGGCTCCTGTGGTTTATACTCAGGCTTTATTTTAATCAAACCAGGCGATGGAGTTCGCCGTTAACCGCCCGCGGGCTGATAACTCCTACAGAACTTTGCAGAAGGAGTCCGTGGTGAGCGCCAACCTTCAGCTCAACTCTCTCTCGAACTATTTCTCGACCCATCTTTCCAACTATGTCTGGATTGGGCTTGGCGCCGTTGTCGGAGCCAGCGCCCGGTATTTTCTAAGC
>Ga0182030_10011223_pt1 | contig 18091 bp, 17 predicted proteins | sample 812S3MmetaG_FD_121299 | JGI IMG/M metagenome (GOLD analysis project Ga0182030, IMG submission 121299) | Permafrost microbial communities from Stordalen Mire, Sweden - 812S3M metaG (Illumina Assembly) | ecosystem: Environmental > Terrestrial > Soil > Wetlands > Permafrost | place: Sweden...
CGGTGCCGTTCGAGGCCAAGAAAGTATTGGTGCCGCCGATCGCCAAGCGGGTATTGGAAGAGGAATGGTAATAGTGCAGATCACCCTCGGAGGTCAGAGGAGAAAGCGCGTTGAAGGAGGCCGTGGCAGTGGTCTGTCCAGTGCCGCCTTGGGAAATGGTCGCGGTTCCGCTGAGGCTACTGAAAGTCGGCTGAATCCAAGAGGGCAGTCCGCCGCTGGTCCCCAGAAACTGGTTGGTTCCGCCGATGGGCAGGCGGGCAAGAGCCGGCGCGGTGTTCGTGAAAAGAAGATCCCCAGCCGTGGTGAGGGGAGTCTGCCCAACCGCCAATGAACCCGCAAGGCTGCTAAAGCCCGGCTGCAAGCAAGTGGCATTTCCGCTGCTGGAAATACCCGTGGCCCAATTGTTGCTACCGCATTGAGTGGGGGTAGCCGCCAGCGCGGCGGTGGTTGCCGCGGTGCCCGTAGTGTTACTGGAAATGGTTGCGGGCAGGTCCGCCGGCGCCAGCGCGCGGAAAGTGGGAGTGGATGCCGGCCCTGAGCCCGGCCCCGCCAAAACCTTGTTGGCCGTCTGCGTGAGGAGTTGCGGCGCGAGCATTCCGCTCGATGTGGTCGGGGAACCAGAAACGGCGGAGCTGAAAATGATGCCGTCGCCGGTCATTCCCACGCTGGTCACGGTTCCAGAACTGGACGCACCATTCGAGACAAACAGGGTCCGCACGTCTGTAACCGAGGAAATTGCCGTGGCGGTGGTGACGACGGTCGCGATTGGGATGGTCGCTGAAGTGAAACCTGTGGCGTTCGACGCCGGCGCGCAATTATTTGTGTTGTCAAGATACACATAATTCGTTGCGTTGGGCGCGAGGGTAAGCGTGCCACCCGCGTAAGTCCGGACGACATTGCTGCAAACGGCGGTCCCCGGGGCCAGATTCAAGGTAAGGTTTGATCCGGCCGTCGGCCAGTATCCGGGTCCAAAACCTTGTACAAATTTCGCGTTGACGGGGAAGATCTCCTGGCCCGCCTGCGCCTGGGGTTGTTGGGGAAATGCTGAATTACGAATTATAAATTGAGAAAGGAGAAAGAGGAGTAGAAACCGAAAGAAAGGCGTCCGTGGTCCGTAGTCCGTGGTCCGTTGCATCAAACGGCGACTCGCAACGGACAACAGACGACGGGCGAAGGACAAGCGATTCATAATTCCGAATTCACAATTTTGAATTTTTACCATACCTGCACCTTTGCGGTCACCCCAGCGTCTGAGGCAACGAGATAGATGTTTACGCCGTCCACGTCCGTCGGGGATTGCCACCAGATGGCTCCTGGGCTGGTCATGCGGATCTGCGCACCGATAGGAGCGCGCCCTAACAGATGCGGCACCGTAAAATTTCCGGGTCCTGAGGGCGCTACCGGGATTTGGCCAAAGAGGCTCGTCGCTTGGGTCACGCTCGTGACCTGTGTCCCATTGGTCACGATGACCCCAATGAAAGCATCACCGGGATTCAGGGCGGCAAGAACGGGCCGGTAATAGTAGCTGCTGGGCCAATTTTCCTGTTGATAGAAGAGGTAAGAGGTAGCACTCGCGGGGGCCGAGTCGAGAGAGGGGTCGTTGGGTGCGTAACGTGAGCCGTTCGCGTAAAGGATTCCGTTCGTCACGCTAGGGTAAAGTGAATTGGAGGTGGCGAGCTGAAAGCCGCTGATTAGGCCGTTTAAACCCAGATCGCCCACCAGTGTGTCCACAACGGACGCCAGGTCGCTGAGGAATGCCACGTTGGCATCCAGCAGGCTCATGTTGGAGTCCATGTCCGATTCGTATTGAGTGATGCCATGCTGCGGCTGGACGAAACCTTTTCGCGGCAGGACTGTTCTGACGATAGCCATTAGAACACCTCAATTACTCAGCTAACCAACAATCGGTTCATCGGTCCATCGGATCATCGAACCATCTAAAAACAGTACGTCGATGAAGCGATGAGCCGATGGATCGATGAACCGGTGAGCCGGTTCCTCATCAATCTCCCGAAACGCCGGCGGGAAGATTCACGCTCAGCCGCTGGCAAATCGCCATCACCTTCACGGTGCCTTGATTTTCCGCGCCACTCGTCGACCAATAGGTCTGGACCACGACTTTGCCATTGGCGTCGTTCACGTCGAGTTGATAGGGACAGACGGCCAAGCTCCCTTGGCCGGGATCACTATTGGCAAGCGCCGGTGGGGTTGCTTGTCCCGGAACATACCCCGCCGCGGGCGAGCGGGAGGAGTAGAGAATCGGGATAAAAAGACATTCCGCATTGCTGTAGCTGTAGCCATCCACGGGAGAGACGGGGGGGGGAACAGTGTCGCCCGGCCCGTAAAAGCCCATGTAGACAATCTCGCAGCGCACCGCCCCAAACTTGGCATTGTGCGAGATCTTGGCCAACGCGTAGTCCGTCAACGGTTGGCCGCCGGCAATCGTGCCGTCCGCTAAATCAAAAAATCCTGGGATCGAACTCATCAGCATCTGTGACATAAGAAAAACTCCAATCGGGCCATCCGGCCGCCTGGGAATCGCTTCATCGAACCATCGGTTCATCGCGTCATCGAAAAGCTGCACGGCCTTGAGCCGATGGGAAGAGGAACCGATTCTCTGCGGCCATGAACCGATCAAAAGATTGTCGAAAGCGCCTCCGTGTACACTCCATTCGTGGACGGCGTGATGAAAAAATATGCCTCCTGCTCGTCCTCCGTCGCTTGCGTATAAGGCGGCAGCACCATGGATGCAGAAGGTACGATATCGTAGGGCGACGTGGTGCTGGCCCGGCGCATATCCAGAAGCGTGAAACGAACTTGCCCATTGGCGTAGTCGGGCGAGCGTCCGATAATTTCGCACGGGATATTGGTGACGCCGCGCCCGCCGCCGATATAGTCCGGAACCAGCGGGTGGGTGAGCGAAACCCAGTCTTTCAATTCCGGCTGAAGCGCCCCGAGCTGCGTGACTATTTGATAAACAGGCGTGGCAAAACCGTAGCGCCGGAAAAGCTGGTCGCCCAGGAGGAAAGCGCGCAGTGTGCCGCCGCGCCCGGTGCGCAGGCCGGCGGCTTCCACCTGGTGGTTGTAGAGGTAGCGGAAAAGATTATAGCTCGTCTGCTGAAGCAGAGTGACGGTGGTGTTGTAAGTGCGCGCACTGGTGTTGGTGGCGGTGTCGTCCGCATCCAGGCGATAGGCCAGGGCGTTGATGACAGGAGCCAGCCGGACTTCCGGAACGCCGAGGATGTTGCCCTGGGTGAAGCCCTGCACCGGGGTCTGGTTTGCCGGGTTCTTCATCGCTTTCAGGGTGAGCTGGCCGGAGGCGGTAACCACCATGACCAGACCCAGGGGTTTCAGAATCTGATCTTCCAGCCAACTGCGCGCCTGCTGCGGCGAGGTGACCTTGAATTCAAACCAGTCTCCCGAAAACATCGCATCGCGCAACGCCGTGATGCCCGTCACGTCGAGATAGGGGTTGGGGTTGATGAGGGTGGCCGGGGCGCCGGACACCGGCGGGATTCCAGATTGCAGATTGGAAATGCCAGAGCCGGGAATGTACTTGGCCCAAAAAGGATTCACGGCTGCCACCAACTCACCTGTGCCGCTGGCTTCCACGACCGCACTCAGCGCCTGGTCCTGGCCCACACCCAGCTCGTTTTGCAAGGCGGCGAGAAAAATATCGAGCGGGTTGCCGCTGACCCAGCGCGGGTTGTCATTCGAGACGGGATAGCTGTTCGCCAGCCACTGTGCGCCGCTGGGTTGCCAAGTATTTTTCTGCCCCGGCAAATACTCTTCCGGCCCGCCGTTGGCCCAAAGGAAAGCGCCCTGCGCGAAGCGTTTCAGGTCTCCCACTTTGAGGATGACGCGGCCATCGTTGTCGAAACCGATTTCGGAAATCTGCATGACGTGCAACGAAACGAAGTCACCGAGCGAACTACCCGGAAAACCCATGCTGAACGTCACGACCTGCCCAATCAATTCTTCCTGCGCTGCCAGGGTGTGGAGCACACCGCCGGGATCGATGCAACGAATCTCCATCTGGCCGATGGAGCTGGAGCCGTTCTTGTCGTCGATGGATTGTTCCGCGCCGGTAGGCACGTACATGTAGGGCAGCAATTGCGGCAGGCCCGCAACGGTCAGCAACAGGCTGGGATTGGTCGCCACCACCCACATCCACGCGGTCGGGGCGAGGGCGGGCCACACCTCAAATTCATAAGGCAGCCCGCGCGCGGCCAGCGAATACGCCAACAATGAGCCGTTGCCCGTCGCCTGTAATATCGTGGCTTGGCCGCTGATCAGGGTGGTGAGCGCGGCATCGATGGTCGTGCCCATGCCGGTAAAAAAGCCGGCCAGGCCCGGGATGTTATAGAGGTTGAGGAGCATCAGGATCATGCCCCAGGTTCCCTCTTGCCAGACGGAAAGCGGCGATCCGGAATACCCGCCGGTGGAATCGTTGTAAGGCTTCATCCCGGCGAATGGCGTTGCAAGTGAATAGGCCTCGTTGTAAGAGTTGGCGGCGTTTGAAAGCGCGATGGTTTGATGGGTCAAAAGGAAATTCTGGTAAGCAAACTCCGCGCATTGCAGGGCGATATCGTCGCGCCCGGAGGCGTGGGCCCACAGCGCCGCCCAATGGCCGGAAGCGTCGAGCGCCTGGCTGGTGTCGAGCGTGCTTCCCGTCACACCCTGGGCGAAGTGGCCCGGCGTCAAGCCCGCGGGCGCAATATAGAGGTTGGCAAGCAGGTTGGTATCGATGCTGGCGGCGGCGGCGCTGGCAGCCGCCGCGGTGGCAGAGAGCGAACTCGCCTGGGCGGAAGTGATTTGCTGCGTTTTGCTCAATGAGGTAGCGGCCACTGGCAGCGCGTTGGCGGCGCGCTGAAAGGCAAACCACAGGTCGGTTTGATGTTCGGTGGAAACGGTGGGAACCAATCCCGGTACAAACTGATAGCCCGGATTCTGATAGCTCCCGTACCCTTCGTAAAACAAGCCATGCGAAAGGTCCGCCGCGGTGCTCTGCAAAGTGAGCAGGAAATTGATCATCCCTTGCAGGGCCAGCGCGGCACTGAAGTCCTGCGAAAGCCGCATATAGACGCAGTAGGCATACACCACCCAAGCCATCGCGCCGGCGCGGATGTAGGCCTGATCCACTTGGCCGTTGTAAGTGTCATAGCTGAAACTGAGCGAATTCAACGGTTGTAGGGATCCGACGCTCAGGTTATCGAAGTAAAGGTCGGTATTCGCCGCCGTGAGGGTAAGCTTGAAGCCGGCGATCTTGACCAGCGTATCAGACAGGAGATTGGAAATTTCCGATTGCAAATTTATTAGCGTGGTGCGCCAATTCGTGGCGCCCGGACCGATGGGCACGGTGATGACCGTGCCGGCCAGCGTCGCCAGGCCGGCCACGGCGCTGGTGACCTGAACATCAGTCACCAGGCCCTTCGTGGTCGTAATGCTGATGTCGAAAACAAAAGTTGCCCCCGGCGCTTCCATGTGCTCAAAGCTCAGTTGATGATCCGTGGTGTCGGGGAAACCGCTGCCCACGTAAGTAAAGACGTCATTCGCGGAGCCGGAGTGAAAATCCAGAATGTTGCCCGTGCCATAAGGCGGCTCCTGGGGTGACACCGAGTTGGCCGCGATGTTTCCGACGCGGGCGCCGGTACCCGCTTTCGACCACCGCGCAGTTGACCCGTCTTCCGCGTTTTCAAGCACCAGCGAAGCCAGGTAACCCGGGGTAGCGAGAAATGTATTCAGTTGATTAATGATTTTTTCCGCCGCGGTAAAATTCCCCGCGGACGAATAGGCCACAATGGCCAGGGCGCAATCATAGATGAAGCTGCGACTCTGCATGGTCGGCAGGTCCGTGGCGCCGGGATCGGGAACGAAAAGCGGATCGCTGGTGGGAACGTCGAAGGAGCGCGGCAGGTCGGAATACTCCAGCGCCGATCCCAACGAGTCCGAAATTTCCGTCCATCCCACCACCGGGTCGTTGTAGAGGATATGGACCTCCGCGGTGCCGGGCGTGGCCATGGCGCTCGAACCGGCGCGCGCGTGGAAGCCGTCGCTCTGCACGATGATGGGGATATTGTCTTCCAGCAAATATTCGAGATCGGTCTGGATGTAAACCTGGGCTTTGTAATTCGTCAGCTTACCGCCCAGCGAGGCTCCCGCCTCCGGCGCCTGGCAAACGCCCGTGTTGGTGTGCGCCACCCAGCCGGTGGGAATCGTGGAACCGCTCCACCCGCTTGCGGGCGGCGCGATGCTGGTGGGATAGAGCGCCGCCAGCAGCAGGCCCGCGCGCACACCCGCCAGGCTCCACGTATAACCTCCGGCGTAAGCGCCGCCCCCGGCGGGACCCGTTGTTTGCAGCCCCGAGCTGCCTTGGTAGTACCAAACATCGCTGTGGACAAACACATCGACCCGGTACGAACTCTGCGCGTTGAGCAAATTGAAAACATAGCCCGCCGCCACCCAGTAGGTATTCTGATAGCCAAGAGCAATGAGTTTCCAAAGCTGGGTGTTGTCACCGGTCAGCCCCCCGAGTTGCGTCGGCCAATTGGGAGGATTGCTGGTGTTGGCGGTAGCGCCGGTATAGAGCGCCATCTGGACGTTATTATTCGAGTCCACGATCAGTGAAGCAAAAGGATAATGGGCGTTGGCGGTCCACTTGGCGATGACGCCCTGAGTTTGCGGGGGCCCCGGCGTAATCCAGGTGGAATTGGCGTTGTAGAGTAGTGCGCCGATGGATTGCTCCATCGCCGAGGTGACTTCGTAGGTGTTCACCAGCAGGTTGCCCCAGGGAAGCGCCATGCCCGATTCGTTCACGGGGTAACCGTCCGGGCCCAATTGATTGTCCGCCCACAGGCCGGGCGGCAAAGCCGCCACGATCGATTCAATTGGCGCCATCGCCAAGGGAGCTTCCTGGGCGCCGCTCACCGTCAGACCCGTCAGAAAATTGATCTGCGAGCTGAGGCCGCACTCCACCAGACCCGTGGCAGGCTCTTCTGCTATCGCCGTGCTCGAGGCGCCCTGCGTCAGGAGGGCGCCGCCAAGCCAGTTGCCATTAGGGCTCGATTGCCGCCCGTAGAGCCATGCCAGCGAAAGGTTCATCGCTTGCCAAAAGTTCCCGGGCCAGTAGTTGGATACGTTGGGCATATAAATTCTGAATTCTGAATTATGAATTCTGAAAAAGGGCCGAAGGCTTTTTCGCTTTCAGCATTCAGAATTCATAATTTCCTACGTTCCCCACCCGCCAATCCCCCACGACATCGCCCCGTACCCAGACTGGGTGAGCGACTGGATTTGCGACTGCGTGAAGCTGGCGAGCACAATCCCGAACTGCGGGAGCTGAAGAACGTACAGGGGCTGCTTCTGCGGCGAGATCAGGCCGGATTGCCAAGTTTGATTTCCGTTAATCATAGCTAACAGCTCACAGCTAACAGCTCACAGCGGGCAGCCAAAACTGTCGGCTGTTAGCTGTTGGCTGTAAGCTTTCTCCTCACGTCACCACCTGCCTAAACTTCAGGTGGAAGCTATACTGCCCCGCGGCTTTGTACGCGGCGGTCCAGTTGCTGTCCTCGAGCCAGTAGTTCGTAAAACTGCTCTGTGAACTATCCGGATAATAGGCAAAGACGGCGCCCTGGAGCGCGTAGTTCATGAATTGCGCCCAGGCCTGGACGTCGGAGCCAATGCCCACCCACTCCAGATCGAGATCGAGGAAATTGTCGATGCGTTCGAGCACCGACTCGCGCACCCCGCTCGACGCCACGTTGTCGTGCCGCACCGCCGTTGATGAGTACGCGGGCACCTTGGTGGGCGGCCGCAGGAACATGAGCGTCGCCGAGCCGCTGCCGTAGGGATAAACGATTGCTGGGTTAGCCATATTAGTGCACCAAGAACAGGTCAAAGTGCAAAACGCAAAGCGCAAAACCAGCCGGGTTTGACTTTGCTGTTTTGACTTTTGAGTTTTGTGCCTTGAGTTTTAACTTGTTCTTCATATCAGTGTCCCACTGCCGTAGTGATAAACGATCGATGGATCTGCCACTTCAAACCGTCCACCGCAACTCAAGGTGCAAAACGCACAGCCAGCCGGTTTTGCCTTCGCCGTTTTGACTTTTGCGTTTTGCGCTTTGCCTTTTGACTTGCTCTTCATGTCAATGACCCACAGGGGACCCGCGCTGCGCGCTGGTTGCCGTCACGTTCACTCCCCGCGCCACCGCGCCGTTGACAGCGCCCGCGACGTAGTTTTCAAAGTCCTGCGTGCCGCGAATGCTCACCACGCCTGAGCCACTAAACCGCGTGGAGGCTCCTGCGGCGCCCGGCGCCAGCGCCGGCGACGGCTGGCCGTAAGGTTCTGCACCCGCGCCGGATCCCGCCCCGCGCGCGGCCCCGCCGCTCCCGCCGGCGGTGTGACGGTGACCGCCCGTGCCGGCCAGCAGCGCATATTGCGCCGCGGCCTCAAAGTGCAGGCCCGCGGCGATGATCGCGGCGGGGTTGGGCGGCCAGGCTCCTTCGGCGAGCATGGCGATGCCGCGTGCCGTTTCCCAAACTGCCTCCACCCCCGCCTGGGCCTTGCGGCCGGCCACCAACCCAGCCAGCCCCTTGCTCGCCAACTCCGCCCCTACCGCCGATTGCGAGCGGAGGGCGAGCGTCGAGCGCTCGACGGCATTCGCGTGCAGATCCGTCTGGGCCGTGGTGGTGGTAATTTCGGGCGCCAGCGCGCGGAAGGCTTCGTGCGTTTGGCGGAGCGGCACCACGGCCATCTGGCTTTGATTGTGCAATCGGGAAAATGCCGCCGCAGCGTCCTGCTGAGCCTTCGCGGCCTTCAGAACTTCCGCCGTGTGCTCGCTCATGGTCCTGGCGCTTTTCTCTAGCCCGGCGGAAGATGCGTCCAGAAGTTTCAGCGCCGACTGCGCGCGCTGTGGGTGCGCGCCGAGTTGGAGCAGTAGACTAAGAATGTTGTTTTCGCCTTGTTCCATTTTTAGCTCCCCAATATCCGCATTCAGCTTTCAGTTAGTACCTCGTTGCATTAATGAGCGATATTATTCATGGCCCACGGAAGGGCGGGGCTTCAGCCCCGCCGCCTCAGGGCGGAGGGTTGAATGGGCCTTTAGGCCCTGAAGGGACGTCGCTTCAGGGGCTAAAGCCCCTAAATCCCTGCCGAGTTCTGTGGAGGGGCCAAAGCCCCGCCCTTCCAAAATCGTGGTGAGAAATGCGGGCTAGTCCGGATCTTTCACTGCACGGACAGCCAACTGTCAGCTGTAAGCTGTTAGCTGTAAGCTGCCTCCTCACCACTCGACCACATTCTCTTCCTTCTCCAACTCACCTCGGTCGCGGGCGGCTAGGGTCTCAGCCGCGGTGCAATCCAGCAGATAAGCCGGCATCCCAATGAGCTCCAGGAGTTCGCTCGGACGGCACTGGCTGCGCTTCGCCACTTCCGCCAAATACAGAAGCCGCTCCTTGTCCTCCAGGAAATCGGCCGAGGTCTTCAGTCGGGGGCTGGGTTCTGGGGGCTGGGTTCTGGGGATTGTCCCCAGCCCCTAGCCCCGAATCCCCAGTCCCTGCGCTGAACACCTCGCCTCGCAACCAGCGGAAAACGAATTTCAAATCATCAATCAGTATGTCTGCCAGGCCGATTTCACCGGCTTCCGGAGCCGACGCGAAGCGGGGTTCTACAAAGATGCGTGTCAGCGTCCCGGTTAACCACGTTGTAAACGCCTCAACATCCTCCGTCCTGATTTCCTCGGGCTTGGCGTCGGTAACCCGGGCTTGGAGTTGCGTGCCCGCCCGTCCCATGGCCAGAGCAGCGAAAACCGGAGGCCGGCAAAGCAGCACCGGGAGCCCGGAGGCCGGCAGCACGACGCGCTCAATGTTGGCGCGCTCAAGGGCGCGCCGGAAGTCTTCTGCTTTGGCAATACCGTTCACTATTTCCGCTGGGCTCATCGGATCCTCGCTAGAGACCCCTCCAGCGCGCGTCCAGCGCAAGCCGGACGCGCATTGAAGGTTTTACCGTGCCTCGCTAACGCTCCTCCCGCTGGTCCGTGGCAGCGTTTTTCTCCTGGGGCTCTTTCGTGTCCGCGGCGCCTTTCTGTTCGCCTGATTTCTTGGCCGCGGCAACTTTCTGCTCGCCTTCTTTCTTATCTGCTTCAGCTTTGTGCGACATTGGCCATCACCTCCCTTCAAAATAAAGTTAGGCCGAACTTCTCACCACATTTGGACACCACCGGAAGGGCGGTTCCCGAATTGCCCCTACAATCCCCGCTATGTCTGCCGGTACACCTTCCCGCCCCGGTCGCCCACCGGGCGATTCAGGTCCGCGATGGCCTGAAAGGTGATCTTGTAAGTGGTCTCTTTGGCGCGCTGGAACGGCAGCTTCACCGTCTCTTTTTGATAGGCGCGGTAGATCTGGGAGACGACGAACTTGGAAGTCTGGTCCTTGCGTTTAGAGATCAGCAGCACGCTGAATTTGGGCACCGGCTTCAGGCCGCCGAAAGCGATTTCTTCGTAGGTTTGCGCCCCTGCGGGCAACGCGCTGTCGGTCCCCGTGGCGTAAGTGCCGTGGGGAATGAGGATCTGAAGCTTGTTGCAGTCCGATTCTTTCAGCGTGACGCCGATCGAATCCACTTCCCCCGTCATTACCGCATCAATGGGCAGTGTTTCCTGGTCGGCCGTGGTTTCTTCAACCTTGGCGCCGATATCGAGATCGGTCACGCCTTCCAGGGCTCCCGCGAAAAGGTAAGCCGGCGCCAGCGCCACGCAGGTCCACACCACGGTGGAACAATAGGAGGTCGTAGCGACCACCGCGATGCCCCAGGTGCCGGGCGCGTTCGCAAACGTGTTGCCGCCTGTTGTGCACTCCTGAACGTTGCCGTTCGAGTCCAAAATCATCTGGCCGGGGGTGACGGCCTGCGCGGCTGACCACGCCGGTTCCGAGGGCGTGCCGTCCGCGCCGATGATGTGTCGTTTCCCGCTGGCAGGCGCGCAGACATTCAAATAAATCCATCCGGGGCCTTGGTGGATGAGGGTTGGGGTCGATGTACCTAAAGCCATATTACCTCCTAAAATTTTGCCTTTTGCGATTTGACTTTTGACTTGCTCTGGGCTCAGGGAACAACAAGGCAAAAGGCAAAGCGCAAAAGTCAAAAGGCAAAAGTTATATCTCTTCCAGCTCAAACAGCACCGTCAGCGTGATCCGCATCACGGGCGCGTCGATGCCGGGGACCGCGACTTGACCGGGGATATGCGACTCGACAAAAACCTCATTCACGGTCCCGGCGGCGTTCGGCACGGTTGCGCCGCTGGGCACGGTCTCATGCTGAATGGGCAGAGAAGTGGTCCAGTCGCCGAGGGAGGGCCAAAGTCCGGCGCTGGTGACAATCATGTCGAGCAGGCGCGCATAATCCTGTGCGTCCTCCTGCGCCATCTCCAGATCGTACTGGCCGGTATCGAGCGCCAGGTGGATGCGAACTTCGTGATGCCGGGTGGTCTTGTCGTCACCGCGGTCGAAGTTGGTGGCCGCGATTTCCAGGGTGAGCCAGGGCCAACCCATCCGCGGGCCGGGGCCCTTGTGGAATTCCGCAATGGGGCTGAGCGGCTGATTACCGTCCACGGCGCGCGCGGCGTTGACGACGGTTAGCGCCGCGGCCTGGTCGCGCTGGATGATCGCGATCAGTTGATTAACCAGCGGCTTGGCGAATTGTGCCTGGTAAGCCTGAGTCCAAGACATATGAGCTTCTCACCACCAAGACACGAAGACACCAAGTTAGGATTTGAAAAACCTAAAAGCTCTCTTTGTGCCTTGGTGTCTTGGTGGTCATCATTCCCTTCTAGAATTCGCGCCGGTCCCACTTCTTGAAAACGTTCGTCGAACTCTCGCTCGAAGTCTCGCTCGGATACTGGTCTCCGCCGGCTACGCCTCCCAATTGCGCGCGCGGCGTTTCGACCTTGGCGAGGGGGTCGAACAAGTAGTCGTAGTCACCGCCCTGGGCCAGCGGCTCGCCGTCCACATCACGGGCATTGAGCTTGTTGCACAGCTCGCGGAATCCGTCCTCGAAGCTTTTAGCCACACGGGCCGCCGCGGCAACCCCCGAAGTTTCAAACACCTCGGCAAGTTGCGCGCAAGCGCCATAACGGTTGATCTTCTCCAGCAGGTTCAACTGGTCGGTGCTAAAGGCTCCCTGCCAGGCGGCGAATCCCAGGCTTGCAAAGGCTTCCTGGAAGCGCCGCTGCAAAATGGCATCAATTTCCCCTGCCACGTCATCAATGAAATTCTGGATGAGGGTGTCGGAGGGTCCTTTCGGCCCATTGCGCGTAAACGTGGGAAGCATGCCGGCGACCTGGGTGATTGTTGTGTAAGACATAGATTTTCCTCTATCGGGTGATCCGATGATCGGATGATCGGGTGAACAACAACCAGATTCGGAGCGGGTGGCACTTTGTTCACCCGATCACCGGATCACCCGATCACCCGATCCCTTAGACCGTCACACAAACGCTGATCGTCGTCCCGCTTCCGGAATCGACGGTGTAATAGAGATTGGTCGCGTCCGCTGCTTGCGTGCGGTGCACGGCCACATACGACGTGAGCAAAACCAGTTCATCCTTAGGCGTCTGGCCGACAGACTGATTGTTGGGGGCCACGATGCCGTGGGGAATCGCATTGGCCCCGCTCGCGAGGCCGGTAATATCCACCCGGATGCGCCGCACAAGCTGGCGACGGTCCAGGCGGAAGGTGTAAAGCGTGGTGTAAGTTGCTGATGCTGACATAGGTCCTCCAAAACTAGGTGTCAGGTGTCAGGTGTCGGGTGCCAGGGATCAGGTTTCAGGTACAAGGCGCCAGGTGTTAGGGTTCCGATTTTCCCTGACACCTGATACTCGGCACCTGACACCTGCCTTTCTGGCACCTCGCACCTGGAACCTACTTCTTCTTTGCCTTCGCCGCTTTGGCTCCGTCCTTCGCCGCCGCAGCGTCTTCATCGGCGCGCTCGTCGGCTTCTTCCTCTGCCCGATCGTCGGCTTTTTCCTGTGCCGCATCCTGGGCTTTTTCCTTCTTTGTTGCCTTCGCCGCTCGGAATGCCGCGAACTCCTCGTACTCTGCTTTCTCGGCTACAGCTTTGGCGGCGGCTGCGTCCGCATCTTTCTGGGCTTTCTTTTCCCGCGCTTCCGCGCCGCCGATGGGATCGGGCTTGCCCTGAAACAACGGCACCTGGCCGTAGATCAGAATGCCGGCTTCCTCTTCTGTCAGTTCGATTTCGCCCGAGGCGTCTACCGGGATCAACTTCCCGTGACACGCGCTGGGCATCAACTTGGCCGCGGCGCCGCCCTTCGCGACATACAGGACGTTGTTCTTTTCAATGGGTTGAAGAACTAAATACTTGGACATTGCAAACCTCCACGAATGGGTTCTGGGCGCGGGGTCCTGGGTACAGGGGATTTCCCCCGTCCCCAGCCCCTAATCCCCAGCTCCTGCTTTTAGGCCACCGCGCTCTTAAACGCATACATGGCGCCGGGTACGACGAGCTTCACGCAATAGTAGGTTTGGTACTCGATCATGTCGCCACTGCGCTCTTCCACGCGATAACGCTTCACCAGCATGCCGCCGTTCTGGGGAACGCCGTAGAGCCAGCGGAAAGTGGTGCCGGGGGTAATCATCAACTGGCCTTGCCCCGGAGGCACGTACGCCAGAATGGCGTTTTTCCCCCAGATGTAGTTGAGGTTGTGAGCGAGGCCCTGTTGCGACGTGTCATACAGAGCTTTGGCAACAACGAAGTTGTCAACATTGAAGAGGCCGCCCAACTGCTGATCGGTGGGATAACCGAGGGGCAGGGCGTGATTCTTGAAACGGTCGAGGATGATGGGGTGCTGGATGAGCTGCAGCCATACCGGATAGCCAACCAGCAGCGTGTTCGGCTCCTTGGTGCAGCTCAGCAGGATGGTGGAACGCTGTGCGGTGATGGCGGCAACGGGGTCGGAGTTTTGGAAATCGCTCCACTGGCCCGTGCCCGCCAGGGTGGTGCTGGGCACCGTGGCGGAGTTCATAATGAGGTTGTAGATCTGGATTTCCCGCTGCTTATCGATGATGTCGGCGAGGGTTTCCGTGGTAAAGACCTCGGGGCCCGTGGAAAAATCCCATTTGGCCCGCAGTTCGTCAGGGATGAGCTGCTTCTGCGCTTTGCCGTCGCAGTAGTACTCATCGTTGGACATGCGCCAGCCGGGCATCTCGTTGGCTTCGCTCCCCGGCGCGCGCTCCGTGTTGTAAGACTTGAAACGCTCGAACCCGAAGATGGGGTAACGATCGTTTTGCTTGGAAACCGGGAAATCGGGGAAAAGCCGTCCCCCCACGAAATCCTGGTTGCGATAGACGATGGAATAGTTGGTCAGAAACTGGTCAAGATGGGCTAAGGAAACTTCCATTGAAACCTCTTGGTATCGGGTGATCGGGTGATCGGATGATCGGGTGAACAAATCCCGATCGCCAGATCCTCCAGTCATCCGACTGGGGCGCAGCGCAGTCGGTCTCGCATGATAGAGACTTCTGCGCCGGGCCCATACAAAACAAGCCTTCCGGCGACCGACCGACCAACTGAGCGGGCTTTTAGATCACCCGATCACCTGATCGCCCGATCACCCGATTGCTACACCTTCGTTTGGTGCAGACTCACCTGAATGCGAATCTTCTGGTTCACCGCCGTGGGCGGGTACTTCGCTTTGCCCACTACATACGCGGTGTTGCCGGTGGTGACGTTGCGGATGGAAGTGACGCGGCCATAGGCGTCCGCGATAACCACATCGTCTTCCGCCTGGATGGTCGTGTCCGCCGCGATCACCTCCGCCTCCGGGGCGTTGATGATCAGGCCCCAGGCCCGGCCCTGCGAAACGAAAGGCGCGGGCGGCGCCGAACCGTTGATGGGATTGTTGGTGGTGGGATCGAGCCACAGTTCTGAAGTGAGCGGGTAGCCCGGCTCCACCACATCCATGGAAAGTACGCCGGTGGGCACCGTGTTGAAACCGGAAGGCAGCCCGACGTAGAAATCCGATTCTGTCGAGAGGTTAGTGACCGGCAAGCTCATCACCGTGCCGCGGAGGGCGCGGATGTTGGTGTCAAACTTGGCGGCCGTCAATCCTTGATTTCCAAGCATAATTCCTCCTTTTTGTTTAGCTGACAGCCGACAGCCAACAGCTTGTTGTTACTGTGGGCTGTTAGCTGTGAGCTGTTGGCTTTTTCACTTCACGCGCTTTTCGCATCCGCGCGGTAGTTCTTCAGCAGATCAGGATTTTCTTTCGCCACCAAGGCGCCGGCCTTGCGATGGGCTTCCAACTCGCCCAGGCGCACGTCCGTCTGCATGAGCTGCTGTTTTTTCTCTTCCACCAGGCGCGAGAAGAGATGCCGGGGCGATTCGCCGGTTTCCGAGCCGGAGCCGCCAATACCGACCACCGAGTTGGTCTTGACCAGCGCCGGCCGGTCTTCGATGAGGGCTTTGAAGGCCGCGCCGTCGGCAAGCGCCAGGCGCAGCGGGGCGCCCGTGGCCATCATGGCGGGTGTGATTTGGCCGCGGTTGAAGGCGCTCTGGACGCGCTGCTCGGCGTCCTTGGCTCGGCGCCAGGCGGAGCGGCTGATGGTGCCGGAATCGTCCAGCGCATCCAGCCGGCTGTTGTCGAGCCTGCCGTCTGCGCCGATCGCTTCCGATAGCAATGTGACCTCGGCCTTGAGGGGATGGAGCGCCAGCGTCACCAAGCCGCGGATCTCTTCGCGGGATCTGCCTTCCGCGCCGATATCCTTGGCAAAACTTGCGGCTAACTGCGCGCCCGCCTCCTCCTTGCCGGAACACGCCGCAGCGTCCAGATGCGCTGCCGCATACTGGCACAGGTGGTCGTGTTCGATTTCACCGATCTTATTGTCTCCGTCGTAGGCTTCATGTTTGCCGTCCGCGGAGCACCTGAGGGTTAACTTCGCCATTTTATTTCTTCCTCCGTTCCCCGCCTGACGGCGGTCTGTTGGTTGGGATTCGGATTCCCGGATGGGGGGGTCGGATTTCCAACTCCCGATTCCAGGCTCCCGTTGGGTGGTTGCCAGCCATATTTCCGGCAGTTCGTCGAGAAAAGGTTGATTAGTAAGGGCCACGCTGGTGAGGGTCAAGCCTTGGCCTTCACCCGTTTTGCGATCGGGATATTCCTTGGCAAAGGCCGCCGAGACGTAGCGGTATTCGCGCTTTTTGATCAGCCCGCGGGCGCGATCGGTAGGCTCGTAGCGGCCCCAGAGGATGTAGCGATGGTCGATTTTCGCTTGACGATTTTCGCCGGCAAGCGACAATCGGCCATCGTCAAGGGAAAATTCCTCGGGCTCATCCAGCGCCACAATTCTTCCGGCGCTGGGGGTGGGCTCGCCGCCGGCCCGCTCCAGATCCTCGCAAGCGTGGTCATAGTCCACATTGATGTCGTGGTTCGCGAGTTTCTGAAAGTTGGCGACGGCCGTGCGCAGGTCATCGTGCGTGAACGCGACTTCCCGCCCGCCTTTTACCCAACTGCCCGTCACCAGGATCGGCAGGCGCGCCAGGCCCGCGGCCGGCATCGCACTGAGCTGGGACATAAAGTTGAAGTGTTCAGTTCTCATATCATGACCTCAGTGACTAGTGGTTAGTGGCTAGTGGCAAGTGGAAAGCAGATTCTGCTTCGTGGCTGTTACTAGCCACTAACCACTGGCCACTAGCCCCTTCATTTGTAGATCCCCGTGATCGCCACCGGCGCGCTGGTTCCATAGGCGGAGCAGGCGAAGGTGTATTCGATCAACTGGCCGAATCCCGCCGCTGCGGCGTTGCTGACCGTGGTGGTGGTCACGCCGGAAGCGACGGGCGCCTGCTGATAGATGTCCCAGGCGTTGACGGCATTGGTGGTAACGGTCACCGCCGCGGCGCTGCCCAGGTTCAGCCAGTTGACGCCGTCGAAGCTCGTTTTGGCCTGCACCGTGCAACCCGTGTAAGTCCCCGAAACGGCGCCGAAGACCCACGCCAGGTGCGCGGTGGTTGAGCCGGTGGTGGAGGTGGGGTTGGTGGATATCGTTGCGCCGGCAATCGTCAGGTTGGGATTATCCAAAATGTAACCGAATGCCGGGAAGCGGTGCGAGCTGTAGGGGTCCGCCAACACCGGCGGAGGGCACAAGCTGGGAAGCGCCAGCAGCACGGCCAGGAACGCGAGGCACAAAGAAATCAAAAGGGAAGTTCGTAAGGTTCTCATAAGCTCTCCATTTCGAGGAAATCGGTTCATTTTTAGCTCATTGCTGACAGCCGACAGCCGGCAGCCAACTGTGAGCTATCAGCTATTGGCTGTTGGCTTCTCCACCACGTCTTCGTCCGCGTAGTCGCTGAAGCCCAGTTCATGGCGCGCCTGGTTCACGCTGGCGCGGTCGGAAATCCATGCTCCCGCCTGGGCAAGCTCGGCGATGATGGCGGACATGGTATCGATCGACCGCGCCTGTACGTTGGCGGGAATCAGGTAGGGCACCGGCGCGTCCGCGCCGAAGTTCCACAGCACCAGCCGCCGGATGGTGGAATTGCGAATCTGGTGCGCGATGTAATCCGCGGTATTCTGCGTGGCCAGCAGGAAGAAGTCCGTCATCGACTCACCCAGCGACCGCGACCCGCTCTGCGTCTGGCCGAGCTCCATAAACATGGCGAGGCACGACGTGGCGATTTGCTGCTTGTGGTACTGGATCGACGGCATGATTTCGCGAATGCGTCCCTCGATGCCGACCAGCTTGAACTCCGCCCCGTTGGGCAGCGAGAGGCCGGTCTTTTCGTGCGCGGCCAACTGTGTGACCCAATTCTGCGCGGTCTGCACATCCTGCTTGGAGGGATTGGGCGGCAGCATGATCATGGGCACGCCCAGGGAGTTGCGCTCGCAGGCGATGGCGTCAATCCGTTCCAGATGTTTCTTGATGAACCAATGCGGGTACATCGCGCGCGTCAGCGGTATGCCCCAAAAGTTGGCGCCTTCCTGGTCGTGGGTGAAGATGCACGCCTTGTCGGTGGGCAGCAGCACGTACTCAAAGCGATTCGAGCGGTACCCCCATTGTTCCAGGCCATAGAGCGTTTCTCCGTCGTCATAA
>Ga0182030_10011225_pt1 | contig 18091 bp, 18 predicted proteins | sample 812S3MmetaG_FD_121299 | JGI IMG/M metagenome (GOLD analysis project Ga0182030, IMG submission 121299) | Permafrost microbial communities from Stordalen Mire, Sweden - 812S3M metaG (Illumina Assembly) | ecosystem: Environmental > Terrestrial > Soil > Wetlands > Permafrost | place: Sweden...
CCGGCCCCACGAAACCCACCAACCGGCGCTTCCGCGTCATGGGATTGCTGTTCGTCACCATCGTCATCAACTACCTCGACCGCAGCAACATCTCCATCGCCGCGCCGGACATGGCGAGCGAATTCAAACTCGATCCCGTGCAGCTCGGCCTCGTGTTTTCCGCCTTCGCCTGGACCTACACGCCGTTACAGTTGCCCGGCGGTTGGCTGACCGACCGCGTCAGTCCGCGCGTGTTCTATCCGTTGATCATCATGCTGTGGTCGCTGGCCACGCTGACCACCGGCCTCGCCAACGGCCTGATCGCGCTGATCGCGATGCGCATGGCGGTCGGCTTCTTCGAGGTCCCGACCTTCCTGATCAACAACCGCATCGCCACCACGTGGTTCGGCGAGAAGGAGCGCGCCACCTGTATCGCGGTTTATACAGCCGCGGAATCCGTTGGCCTGGCCTTCATGAATCCGTTGCTCGTGTGGCTGAAGGTCGAGTATGGCTGGCCGTCGGTGTTCTTCTTCACCGGTGTCATCGGCTTCCTGTGGTCGTTCGCGTTCTACCGTAACTACCATGAACCGCTCGACGATCCCGGCGTCAACCCGGCCGAGATCGCGTTGATCGCCGACAGCGGCGGCATTCCCGATCTCTCGCGCCGCATGTCCGACCGCCATGCCTCCGGCCTTGGCTCCCCGTGGCGCGACCTGCGCGTGGTGCTCGGCCGCCGCAAGCTCTGGGGCATCTATTTCGGTCATTTCGTTTACGGCGTGGTCAGCACGTTCTTCCGCACCTGGTTCATCACCTACCTGATCAACTACCGCCACTTCACCTTCATCAAAGCCGGCCTCTACGGCTCCATGCCGTTCGTCACCGTCTTTCTGGGCGTGCTGTTCTCCGGCGCCCTGTCCGATCTGTTGGTGCGCCGTGGCTTCAGCCTGACCTTCGCGCGCAAGTTTCCCATCATCGGCGGCCTGATCCTGTCGACCAGCATCGTCGGCGCCAACTACGTCGACAGCGAGCCATTGATCATGGCGTTCCTGACCTTCGCGTATTTTTGTAACGGTGTCGCCTCGATCCATTGGTCGCTGGTGTCCGCCACCGCGCCCGAGCGCCTGATCGGCCTGACCAGCTCGGTGTTCAATCTGATGGGCGGCCTGGCCTCCATCGTGACGCCGATCCTGATCGGCTTTCTGCTCAAAGCGGGCGACTATCGCACGCCGCTGCTGGTGATCGCGTTCATCGAGGCTCTGGGCGTGCTGTCGTATATTTTTGTCGTTGGCAAGTTGGAACGGGTCTCGGAATGACCAAAGGAGCGAACCATGGCGGATAACCCTCGCTGGACACGGCGGCCGGACGGCTCGACCTGGGGCGATTTCGGTCCCGACGACGAGAAGGGAAGGCTCAACCTGCTGACGCCTGAGAAGGTGCTGCAAGGCATCGCCGAGGTGAAGACCGGCAAGACCTTTTGCCTGTCGCTGCCGCTGGATTATCCCGGCGGCGCGGTGCTGTCGCCCAGACGCGTGCCGCCGGTGCTGCGCCCGACCATGCGCGGCGACAAACCCAACATGAACTATCCGTTGCGCTGCGACGATCCGACCGCGACCGATATCGTGTGCGACGATCAGGTGATCCTGACGTTGCAATACTCGACCCAATGGGACAGCCTGGCGCATGTCGGCCAGATGTTCGACGCCGACGGCGACGGCCACGCGGAGGACGTGTTCTACAACGGCTACCGCGCTGGGCGGGACATCGTCGGGCCAGCGTACTACGACGCCAAAGGCGACATGACTCCCTGCGACCAGCCGACCGGCGCCCGGCATCTGGGCGTGCAGAACATGGCCGAGACCTGCATGCAGGGCAGGGGCGTGATGATCGACCTGGAGGCGCATCACGGCCGCTCGGGCCGCGTCGTCAGTTATGACGATCTGGTGACGATCATGGAAAAGGACAAAATCGTCGTCGAATCGGGCGATTTCGTGCTGTTCCGTACCGGGTTCGCGGAAATGCTGCTGGAAATGAAACAACAACCGGACCGCGACAAACTGTTCGCCTCCGCCTGCGCGCTGGACGGACGCGACCCGCGATTGTTGCAATGGGTGACCGACAGTGGCGCGGTGGCTTTGATATCCGACAATTTCGCCGTGGAGGCCACTCCGGCGCACCCCTGTTTGGATGACTTTTGCGCGACCTTGCCCTTGCATGCGCATTGCCTGTTCAAACTCGGCTGTTACCTGGGGGAAATGTTCTACCTGACCGAGTTGGCGGACTGGTTGCGCGCGCACGGCCGCAACCGTTTCCTGTTCACCGGCCCGCCCTTGCGCCTGCCCGGCGCGGTCGGATCGCCGGCCACGCCGGTCGCCACGGTCTGACCAACCGACAGGCGCGCGCGCCCCTCCACTGACATAAGCCTGTTACATGCCCCTGCGATTGGAACGCGCATGGCGGAACTGCGTTAGGCCGATGGGTTTGGCGCTTTCATTCCCGCCATGACGACTCATATGGTTACGACGGCATTGGTGAGGGCCTCGTGTCGATCACATCGACGTCGCTACGAATCGCGGACACGGTCGCGGATATGGCGGGCATCTTGCGCCGTCCGTTGCGAGCCGAGGATCTGATCGCCCGAGCCCGGAGAGAAACCGGGCTGACCGACTTCGGCGACGCCAACTTCATGGAGCCGTTGCAGCGCCTGTTGACGGCCTTTACGGCGCCGGACGCGAATCTGAGCCTCGTGGGCAGGCTCGCCACGCAATGGGACGTGTCGCGCTTCCTGTCGAATCTCCTGCGTTTCCAGGCCGAGGAAGCGCGCCGCCCGGAAATCGCGGCCCAGAAAATCGACCGACCGATCTTCATCACCGGGCTGCCCCGAAGCGGCACGACGTTTCTGCACCGGTTGATGATGACCGACAGCGCCAATCGCGCCCCCCTCGTCTGGGAAACGATTTTTCCCTGGTCCGACCCCAAAGGTCCCGACCGCCGCGCGGAACATGTCGCGAAGCAACTGAAAATGTTCGAGCGGCTGGCCCCCGAATTCCGCGCTTTGCATCCGCTGGAGGCGACCTCTCCGCAGGAATGCAGCGAAATCACCGCGCATGTGTTCCGCAGCCTTCGTTTCGATACGAATTACTATGTCCCGACATATCGGCACTGGCTCGACAACGATGTGCGCCGGCATCTGCCCGCCTACCAGTTCCACCAGCGGTTCCTGCGCCATCTGCAATATCAGGACATGCAACGCCAAACCGGCCACGCCCGCTGGGTGCTGAAATGCCCGGAGCACGTGTTCGCGCTGAACGCGATCCGGGCCGTCTACCCCGATGCCCGCCTGATCTTCGTGCATCGCGATCCGGTCAAGGTGCTGCTGTCGGTCGCGCATCTGACGGAGGTGTTGCGGCGCCCTTTTACCCGTTCGCTCGACCCGGCGACGATCGGCCGCGACGAAAGCGCGCGGTGGCTCGCCGGCGCCGAGCGGATGATGCACGCCGGCGACGACGCCGGCTTGCCGGAGCCGGTGTGCCACGTCCACCATATGGACCTGATCAGCGATCCGGTCGCCACGGTGGAAGGTGTCTATCGCCATTTCGGCATGACTCTGCCGGACGCGGCGGCCACGTCGATCGAGCAATACGTCGATGCGAAGCCCAACGGCGGTTACGGTCCCCGCCATTACGCGTTCAAGGACCACGGCCTGGATGAAGCGACCGAGCGCGAGCGGTTCCGCCCCTACATGGTTCGGTTCGGCATCGCCGCCGAGGTCGCATCCTCTCGCGGCCGTCCCGGAGTCGCGGCCCCCGCGCGTTCTCCCGCCCCAACGACTCAGGCTTGATCGTCAGGCGATTCGCGGTGTCAGGTTGAACATTGGCGCGTGATCCGGCTGCGTGGTCACGATCGCGACCGGCATCACCGGCCGGGGATCGTCCAGCGTGATCCGGAACCGCCGCACCAGCGATGCCAGCACCAGCACCGCCTCCGCCATGGCGAATTGCGCGCCGACACAAATCCGCGGACCGGCGCCAAACGGCATGAAGGCGAACCGCGGCGCAGGGGGCGCGTCCGGCATGAACCGCGCCGGATTGAACGCCCCGGGATCGGTCCAGAACGCGTGATGACGATGCACGACCCAGGGCGCGATCATCACCAGACTCCGCCGCGGCAGGTCCAGATCGCCGATCCGATCCGCCAGGATGCTCTCCCGCACCAGAACGAACGCGGCGGGAAACAGCCGCAGCGTTTCGTTCACCACGGCCCGGGTGCGGGTCAGCCTGGCCTGGACGTTTTCCTCCGTCAGATCGACGCCGCGCAGTTCCTCCGCCATCCAGTCCTGAATGCCCTCCGCCCGCGCCAGCAACATGCATGCCCAGAACAACGTCACCGCGGTCGTTTCATGGCCGGCGAGGATCAGCGTGGCCACCTGATCGCGCAACTCATTCGTTGAAAATCCGGTCCCGGTCTCCGGATCCCGCGCCGCGGTCAGCAGATCGAACAAATCGCGTGGCGTATCGTCCGGTTTCGGCGCGCCGGCGCGTTGATGCATCATCGTTTCGATCAGCCGCATCCAGCGCTTGCTGAACCGCGCGCGGCGCCAGTCCCGCAAGGTCGGAACCGACGGCGGCAACAGCATGTCGAGCAAATGCGGCCGCGCCAGATGCTCGCCAAACTCCGTCAGCATCCGCCGCATCGCCGCGCCGTACTCCCGTGTCTCCAACGAGAACATCGAGCGCCCGGCGATATCCAGCGCCAGCGTTTGCACGAAAGTCAGCATATCCACTGGTCGCGCCGCCTGCTGCTCCAGCCCGTCCAATGCCTCCCGCGTCGATTGCATGATGTGCCCGGACAGTAACGGAATCACCCGCGGCCCCAAAGCGGGAGCGACCGTGCGCCGTTGCAGCCGCCAGGTCTCCCCCATGCTCAGCAGCAATCCGTTCCCGGTGATCGGCCGCAGGATGCGGATCGACGCGGGGGAGCGGCGATAATTCGCATGGTTGTCGACCAGCACATGATGGATCGCGTCGGGCGCGTTCAGCAGGACATTCTTGCGGCCCAGAAATTGCCGGACCATGCGGTCCTCGTGGTACGCCGCCTCGGGCCAGATCCCCAGCGCGTTCTCCCGGATCGCGCGCAGAAACGCGCGCATCGGCAACGGCGCCGCCGGTGGCGCTGGCACCGGCGGAACAAACAACGCGGGAGGCAGCGTGTCCATCAGTCGGGGATCACCGCGATGGCGGCCATTTCGATCAGGTAATCAGGGTGCGTGAAGCCGCTGACCGCGACCATCGTCGAGGCCGGCGGCGGGTTCGGGAAGAATTCGCGCCGCACGCGGTGGATGATGTCGAAGCCGCTCATGTCCTTCACGTAGACATCGACCCGGCAAATATCGGCCATCGTGCCGCCCGCCGCCTCGACCGCGGCTTTAACGTTTTCGCACATTTGCCGTGTCTGCGCCTCGATGTCTCCCACCCCGGCGATCGTGCCGTCGGCGCGTTTTGAGGTCATGCCCGAAATGAACACGAACCGCCCCTTCGCCTCGATCATGTTCGCCTGAGCGAAGTGGCCACTGGGTTTGCCGATCCGGTCCGAAACGACCTGTTGACGGGGCATGACGTTTACTCCGCGGCCGGTGCGTAGGCGGGGATATCGGCGCGCAGCGTGGTGTCCATCGGTCGCGGCCACCAGCGATGCTCCCACTCGCCATAGAACTTCTTCAGTTCCGGCATGACCTTTTCCGCGAACAACTTGCTGTTGTAGCGGGTCAGGTCCTTGCTCATGTTGCCGAACTGCATCAAAAGCATCAGGTTGCCGACGTTCAGGCTTTTCGACAATTCGATCATTTGTTCCGTCACCTGACTGGGCGATCCAATAACGATATAGCCGGCATCGACAAGATCCTTCATCTCCGTCGGCCGCGCGACGGTGCGCAAAGCGGCGGCGCTGACCTGGCTGCTCAGGCCGGAACGCTGCGTCGCCTCCGTGGAATAACCGGGAGGCGCCGCGAACCGCGGATCGAAATGCAGGCAGCGGCCGAAGAAATACTCCGCCGCCTCGGTGTAGATATCCATGGCCTGATCACGGCTTTCCGCCACCGCGATGGTCTGCGCGAAGGCGGCGCGGTACGGATTGCGGTCCTTGCCGAGCCGGTCCATTTCAGCCCAGTACCCATCCATCGTCGCCTGTCCGGCCTTGTGACCGTAATACGAAAGATAGCAGTAGACGTAGTCCATCTCGGCGCACCAATGCCACGTCTCGACCGACCCGCCGCCGGGAATCCAGATCGGCGGATGCGGTTGCTGGATCGGCCGCGGCCAGACGTTGACGTAACGTTGCTGATTGTACCGCCCATTGAACGCGAACGTCTCCTTATCGGTCCAGGCGCGGATGATCAGGTCGTGCGCCTCAAGATACCGGTCCCGCAACTGGCTCGGGTTCTGGCCGTAAGCGAAACAATCGTCCATCGGCGTGCCGACCGGAAACCCCGCGATCAACCGGCCGCCCGAAATCACGTCCAGCATGGCGAATTCTTCCGCCACCCGCGTCGGAGGATTGTACAGCGCGATCGAGTTGCCCATGACGCAGATTGTCGCATCCGACGTCCGTCGCGCCAGTGAACTGGCGATTAAATTTGGCGAAGGCATCAGCCCGTAGCCGTTCGAATGATGCTCGTTCACGCAGATCGCGTCATAGCCCAGATCGGCGGCGTATTCCAGTTCGTCCATGAAGTCGTTGTACATCAGATGCGCGCGCTTCGGATCGAACAGCGACGAGTGGATGTCCACCCACACCGACGGATGCTTCGTTTTGAAATCCTCGGGCAGTTCGGTATATGGCATCAGGTGAAACCACATCAGCTTCATGGCTGGACTACTCCCTGTTGAACCCGCCTTACGCCACGCCCGCGACCGCCAGCAGAGTGGCGAGACCCGCCTCCATCCCGCGCAGGCTGGTCGCCGGTTCGACATCGATCCATTCATCCAGCGAGTGCTCGCGCGCGCCATAACCGCCGGAGCCGATCTTGATCGCCGGGATGCCAAGGCTCATCGGGATGTTGGCGTCGGTCGAGGACGTGGCGAAGCCGACCTCAAACCCTTTCGCGCTGATCGCGGCCTTGGCGAGTTGGACCAGTTCGCACGATTCGCTGGTATGTCCGGCGGGCCGGTCGCCGATCAGCTCGAGATCCGCCGTCACTGGACCGTTGCGGGTCGATCGAACGTCGTTCTCCGCCGCCACCGAGGCATGCACGATCGCCACGAACCGCTTTTCGAGTTCGTCGAGTTCGCGCAGTGATTCCGACCGCAGATCGAAGTCCGTCCATACCGCGTTCGGAATGGAGTTGATCGAGGTACCGCCGCCGGTGACGCTCGCGCTGTAGGTGGTTCGTGGCTTCGCCGGCACGATCACGCGGCCCAGACGAGAAATCGCGTCGGCCATGGCGAACAGCGGGTTGACCACGCCGAACGCGCCATAGCTATGGCCGCCGGGAGCCTTGAACGTGACCCGGTACCGCTTCGATCCGACACCGCCGGTAACGATCCGTTCCATGTTCGGACTATCCACGGTGATGAAGTTGCTGATTCGATCCTTGTAGCGGCCCTTCTGAAACAAATGCCGCATGCCACGCAGGTCGCCGGTGCCTTCCTCGCCGACGTCCGCCACGAACAGAATGTCCGCTCGGGTTTCGATGCCCGCCGCGTCCATCGCCCGGATCCAGGCCAGCAGCACCGCGAGGCTGCGCGTGTCGTCGCCAATGCCGGGCGCGAACAGCTTGTTGCCCTGGCGCCGGACTTTCACGTTGGTCCCGGCCGGAAACACGGTGTCCAGGTGCGCCGCGACGCAGATCAACTGACCGTTGCCGATGCCGCGGCGAATGCCCGTGACATTGCCCTCGGCATCGATTTCCAGGTCAGTCAACCCATGCTCCTTCGCCATCTCGTACCACGACCGGGCGCGCACGCTTTCGGTGAACGAGGGCGATTCGATCTCGGTCAGCCGGATGATGTCCTCGACCGTGCGCTCATGCTCCGCCGCCAGCGTCTCGGCCGCGCGGCGGAACGTGTCGCTGTCGAGGATACGCTGGACGGTCATCTCGGCGTGGGTGCTCATTCGTTCGATCCTTGAAGCGTGCGACGGAGTTCCGGCAAGATGCCGCGGCGCGGGAGGAAATGTCGAATGACCCAGGAAGAATTGCAACGCCTGTTACCCGGATTGCCCCAACTTCTCGGCTTATCGGTGATCAGGGCGGAGAAAGACGGGGTCGTGGCGGAGCTTGTGGTGCGGCCGGAGCTTTGCACTCTGGGCGATACCGTCCATGGCGGGACGATCATGGCGTTCGCCGACATCGTGGGCGCGATCGGCACGGTGATGAATTTGCGAGACGGGCAGGGTACCACGACGATCGAAAGCAAAACGAATTTCTTCGCCGGAGCCAAGGTTGGGACGACGCTGACCGCCGAGAGCGTGCCGCTGCATCGCGGCCGCCGCACGCAGGTCTGGGAGACACGGATCATCAATCCCGACGGCAGGCTGATCGCCAAGGTCACGCAGACCCAGATGGTGCTGTGAAGCGGAACCGCACCCCGACCGAGTTCACGATTTCTTAAGGGAAACCAAGGCACGATCGGAGTGCGGCAATCCCGCCGCTGGAGTAAGGCCCGATGCTGAGCATCGACGTCGAACTCCGGTGGGGTAAGCGTCGCTTTCGGATCAGAATAACGTTCCGAAGATAGCTTACTCACCGGCCCCGGCGGACAGTTAGCAGCCGTCCGTCGGGAGCCCGGAGATACCAGATTCGCCCGTTCGCGTCTATCCACGCGTATGTAGTACTTCCGCGTCCGGCCGATCGAGGTTACCCTGCCAGGCCAAACCGGAGGGAACCAATATGAAAGCCGCGGTCTTCCACGCGCCCCATCAGCCGCTGACCATCGAGGACGTCGAGATCGAAAAACCGAAGCGGCGCGAAGTTCTGCTGCGCACCGCCTATGCCGGGCTGTGCCACTCGGACCTGCATTTCATGGAAGGGCTGTATCCCTATCCCGCCCCCGCCGTGCTCGGCCATGAAGGCGCCGCTGTCGTCGAGGCCGTTGGTGAAGACGTCACCTACGTCAAACCCGGCGACCACGTCATCACCTGCCTGTCGGTGTTTTGCGGAGAGTGCGACTATTGCACAACCGGCCACACCAATCTCTGCGACAATACCGCGGTGAAGCTGCTGCCGGGCGCCGCGCGCCGCCTCAGGTGGAAAGGCCAGACCCTCAATCAGGCATTCAATCTTTCGGCGTTCGCCGAGCACATGCTGGTGCACGAACACGCGGTGGTGAAAATCGGCAAGGACATCCCGCTCGATCGCGCCGCGTTGGTCGGCTGCGGCGTCATGACCGGCGTCGGCGCGGTGTTCAACGCGGCGAAGGTCGAGCCTGGCTCGACGGTCGCGGTCGTCGGCTGCGGCGGTATCGGTCTGTCGGCGGTCAACGGCGCGGCTTTGGCCGGCGCCTCGAAGATCATCGCCATCGACACCAACCAGTCGAAGCTGGAAAAAGCGCTGGAGATGGGCGCCACCGATATCATCAACGCCTCCAACGTCGATCCGGTCGCGGCGGTGAAGGACATGACCAACGGCCAGGGCGTGCCCTATTCGTTCGAGGCGATCGGTTTGAAAACGACCGCGGAACAATGCTTCGCCATGCTGCGGCCGGGCGGCGTCGCGACCATCATCGGCATGATCCCGTTCGGCACCAAGATCGAGTTGCACGGCGCCGACTTCCTGCGCGATCGCAAAATCCAGGGCACGAGCATGGGCGGCAACCGGTTCCGCGTCGACATGCCGCGGTTGCTGGAATTATGGCGTCAGGGCCGCCTGAAACTGGATACGCTGATCTCGGGGAAAATCAAACTCGACCAGATCAACGAAGGCTTCGAGATGCTGAAGTCCGGTGCGCCGGTGCGCAATCTGATCGATTTCGGAGTCGTCTGACGATGCAATTCGGAGCCGGCTTTCCGTTGCAAGCGCTGCCCGGCGCCGCCGCGATCCGCGATTACGCCGTGGCGCTGGAGCAAGCCGGCTTCGATTTCACCAGCACGGCCGGCCATACGCTCGGCCAGCCAGCCGGGACCTACCCCGACCGTGCCACGCCGCAATACACCGGCCCGTTCAACGATCCGTTCGTAACCTTCGCGTATCTGGCGGGAGTCACGTCCCGCATTCGTTTCATGAGCGCCATCCTGGTGTTACCCGCGCTGCCGACCGGTCTGGTAGCGAAACAAGCGGCCGAGCTTTCCTTGATCAGCGGCGGCCGTTTCGACCTCGGCGTTGGCGTCAGTTGGAACGCCGCGGAGTATCGCGCGCTTGGCATGGACATGCGAACCCGCGGCGCCAGGCTGGAGGAACAGGTGGCGCTGCTGCGTCGCCTCTGGTCCGAACCGTACGTGACCTTCAAGGGCCGGTTTCACGACTTCGACAATATCGGGCTCGCGCGGGCGGTCGCGGCGCCGATCCCGATCTGGTTCGGTACGGGAACGGATGAACACGTGTTGCGCCGGGTCGCCCGCCTCGCCGATGGCTGGATGACGATCGGCGATTTCCTGCCGCATGTCGCCAGATTTCAGCAACACCTGCGTGATGCCGGCCGCGATCCGGCGGAGTTCCCGATCCGCGGTTCGCTGGTGGCGGGTGACGGTGGGCCGGAGGCGTGGCGCAAGACCGCCCGCGACTATCAGGCCGCCGGCGTCACCCACATAACGATTGGCGCGCCGCCCACGCTGACGCCCGAGCAGGCGCTGGACCGCGTCATCGAGGCCCGGGCTGCGATCAGCGGAAGCGCCAGGGCGCTGCCCCCGGGTCAGGCCCAGGGCAGGCTCTGAAACCCGCGAGGGGCATCGCCTCCCTTGATCCGCTTCGCGGCCCAAGCCCCACCTCGCGCGTCAGGCGCGAGGGCAGGCACACCCCCTCCTCAAATTGACGGTTCCAAGGGGGGATATCGCCCTTGGCGGAGGTCCAGGAAGCCTGCCCCGGGCTTGACCCGGGGGCAGAGCCTCCTGGTGGGGTCCGGGGCAAGCCCCGGCGCTTCCCCTAATCCAGCCCGCGTTCCTTCTTCCACGCCGCGAAATCGGCCTTGCACTGGTCGTTCTGCGCCGGGAACAGTCCGATCAGCGAACGGCCTTTCTTCACCTCGGCCTCGGCGAACTCGTCGAACAGCGTCTGAGCCGCCGCTTCCGCCGCGATCTCCTCCACCAGATCGGCCGGTATGATCACCACGCCGTCGCAATCGCCAACCACCACATCGCCCGGATACACCGCGACTCCGCCGCACGCGATCGGCAGCCCGATGTCATACGGTTGATGCACGATCGGGCTCGGCGGCGACGTCGGCCGCCGGTGATACGCCGGCAGGCCGGTTTTCAGGATGCCCTCGGAATCCCGCAACCCGCCGTCCGTCACGATGCCGGAGCAACCGCGCGCCGCCAGCCGGCCGATATACAGATCGCCCGCCGACGCGGCCCGCGCATCGCCGCGCGAATCGACCACCAGGACATGGCCAGGAGGGCACTCTTCCATGGCCTTTTGCTGAACGTTGCCGAGGGGGCTGGATTTGTCTTTCCGATGCGGAATGAACCGCATCGTGTAGGCGAACCCCACCATGCGCGGGATATCCAGCCGCAGCGGTGAGACCTCCTGCAGAAACATGTTGTTGAAGCCTCGGCGGTTCAGCAGTCCCGTCAACGTCGAGGTGGCCGCCCCATTCAGTGCGTCCTTGGTCTTTTGCGAAAGTTCTGGGGTCTTCTGCGATAGCTCTGGCATGCGTGCCTCCCTTGCTGGCGTGCTGTCTTAGCCGGTCACGCGCCGCCGGAGAAGAACCGGCCGCCGCTCAACCGCGTCTGGCCGCGAAACTCCGCCACCACGGAGCCGTCCGACGATCCCGTGACGCACACGTCATAAATGCCGGAGCGCCCGATCGCGACCGTTCTTCCGCTGTCGCGGTCAGGGTTTCCCCCAATCGTCCGGGCCGGAGATACGCGATGCCGGCGTGCCGCGCGACGGCTTTCTCGCCATGCCGTTCGCCGCGAACGCCATGGCGGAATCCGCCAGCGTGAAGATGAACCCGCCGTGGCAAAGGCCCAGGCCGTTGACCATGTCGGAACGCACCGGCATCGACAGGCGAGCCTGTCCGGCCGCGACATGATCGATCGTCATGCCAGGTCCGCGGCTGGCCGCGTCGCCGTCCCACATCGCATCCGCGCAGCGTCGCGCGAGACTGCCGGCGTCAGTCATTGGTTGAACAGCGGCGGCCGCTTTTCCTGAAACGCGCGCACCCCCTCGGCGTAATCGGCGGTACGCCCCGACTCGCCTTGCAGCCGCGCTTCCAGATCGAGCTGAGCGTGCAACGAGTTCGTTTCGGCTACGGCGAACAACTGCTTCATGCGAGCCAGCGCGCCGGCCGGAGCTTTCGCCAGACCCGCCGTCACCGCCTCGGCTTCCACGATCAGCGACGCGTCATCCACCGCTTTCCAGATCATCCCCCAGGCCGCCGCCGTTTCGCCGTCGATGGCGTCCCCCAGCATCGCCAGGGCCCGCGCCCGCGCCTCCCCGATCGAGCGGGTCAGAAAGAAGCTCGCCCCGGAATCCGGCACCAGTCCGATCTTCACGAACGCCTGCACGAAACGCGCGCTTTTCGCCGCCAGAACGATATCGCACGCCAGAGCGAAGCTGGCGCCCGCGCCCGCCGCCACGCCATTGACCGCGCACACCACCGGCAGCCGAGAACCACGCAACCGCCGCACCACCTCATGGTGATACGTGCCTGCCAGAGCTTCCAGGTCCGGCGGACCACCGGGACCTGGCGTAACCTCGGGACCCAGTTCCTGACCGGCGCAAAAGCCGCGGCCGTTGCCCGTCAGCAACACAGCGCGGGTCGCCAGATCGTCCTCCGCCGCGCCGATCGCCTGGAGCAATTCGGTCAACATCGCGGGGTTGACCGCGTTCAACTTCTCGGGCCGGTTCAGGATCAGTTTGCGCCAGCCGTCTTTCACTTCAATCGCGATCACTTCGAAATCTCCCTTACGAATCGACCATGACTTTGCCATGACGTTCCGGGTTCGCCAGATCGGCATGCGTGTGTTTCGCCGCGTGCGGGTCGGAGCCGCGGATGCCGCGACAAATGGTCCGGACCAGGACCTGGCCCAACTCCGGCACCGGGTCGGGCAACGTATCGACCCTGATATGTCCATCGCGAAAGATCGCGGCGCGCATGCGGTTGCCTCCCTGGTTCGCGCCAGGTTAAGCGGTTCGACGCGGTTCGCTCAAGCCGCGACGTTATCCAGCAACCGCACCGAGCCCAGTCGCGCCGCCGCGATCAACCGCGCGCCGGGTCGGGGCGCCGCGATTTCCGTCAACGTCGCTCCATCCACCAACGCGAAATAATCGACGTCGAACCCCGCATCCCGCAACTCCGCGCGCGAGTCGTTCAATGTGCGTTCGCCACGCGCCGCCGCCGTCAGCATGGCATGCAGCAGGGGTGCCCGCGCGCGTTCGGTCGCGCTGAGAAACCGGTTGCGCGACGACATCGCGAGGCCGTCTCGTTCCCGCACCGTTTCAACGCCGACGACCGACAGCGGCAGCAGAAGATCCTCGACCATCCGCCGCACGACCTGCGATTGCTGCCAGTCCTTCTCACCGAAATACGCGCGATCCGGCCGCACCTGACCGAACAGTTTGGCGCACACCGTCGCGACACCTCGAAAATGTCCCGGCCGCGCGGCGCCCTCCCAGTTCTCCGCCGGTCCGCCCACGTCGATCGTCGTCGCGCCGCCGTCCGGATACATCGTCGCGACGTCCGGCATCCATACCAGGTCGCAGCCGCTCGCGCGCAGGATCGCGAGGTCACCCGCCTCATCGCGCGGATATCGCGACAGGTCCTCACTGGCGGCGAACTGCAGCGGATTGACGAAAATCGAGGTCACCGTCGCCGCGCCCGACGCCACCGCCGCGCGCACCAACGCGCGATGGCCGTCATGCAACGCGCCCATGGTCGGCACCAGAGCCAGCGCGCCGCGCGACGCCCTCAGCTCGCCGACGGCGTCACGTAAGTCAGGCAAAGCGCGGGCGATGTGCATTGGATACCCTTTGGGCCCTGGCTGGCCAACTCCTCGGGACGGGACCTTGGTCCGGCCGCCATCCAAGGGCAACATGGTGTCGAAGCATGGGAGACCGGCATGAAACTCGCGGGAAAGATCGCGTTGATCACAGGTGGCTCGCGGGGCATCGGGCGCGCGACCGCGCTCGCCTTCGCCGCCGAGGGCGCGGATATCGCGTTTTGTCACCTGAACGATGGCGAAAAGGCCGAACAAACCGCGGCCGAAATCCGCGCCCTCGGCCGACGAGCGACGCATGGCTCCGTCGATGTGGCGGACATCGCCGCCGGCCGTGCGTTCGTGGCCGAGATGTCGGAGAAATTCGGTCCGATCGACATCCTGTTCAACAACGCCGGCATGAACATCCGCAAGCCGTTCGAGGCCTACACCGAGGACGATGTCGACCGCATCCTGTCGGTGCACGTGAAGGGCATGTTCTTCATGGCGCAGGCGGTTTACCCCGCGATGGTCGCGCGCGGAGCCGGGTGCATCATCAACGTGGCCTCGCAGCGCGGCCTGAAAGGCGCGGTCAACTCAGCCCCCTATTCCGCCGCCAAGGCCGCGATCATGGGGTTCACCCGCGCTCTGGCGTGGGAGGCGACGCCGAAAGGCATTCGCGTCAACGCGATCGCGCCGGGTCCCATCGTTACCGACCTGACCGCGACGATGACGCCGGAGGATCGCCAGGCGTTCATCGACGCGCTGCCCATCGGCCGCTTCGGCCGGCCGGAGGAAATCGCCGCCACCGCGTTGCTGCTGGCCGGTCCGGATGGCGGCTTCTATGTCGGCGCCACGCTGTCGCCCAACGGCGGGGACGTGATGTATTGAGGCTCGCTCGTGAGTTCGTCATGGCCCGGCTCGACCGCATGGGCATCAGGTTAAACCACCGTGGAGGAAATCGTTCGCCCTCGCCGTCATCCTCGGGCTCGACCTGAGGATCTCTCGACCCGCCAAGGTCTTCAAAAGCCGGGCAATGTGCCTGAACGGGCCGATCCCCGGGTCGAGCCCGAGGATGACGATTGGGAGCCCGAGGACGACGATGGGGGGAGGCTCTCGCTTCGACGGCTTAACCTGATGTCTATGGGGGCCGGCGGGGCCGTGACGAACGCTGCCTCGGAGTCTCGATGTTTACGTCATTTGGTATAACTCCATTACCGACCGAAACGATTCATCTCCCGTTCGAAGCCGGGCCGTATCGCATGGCCATGGGTCTGGTCACCGTGCCGGAACCGCGATGGTTCGAGATCGACTCGCGCTACAAGGACGACATCGCCGAACGGCGCCGCCTGTTGGCCGCCCATCGCGCCGACGTACTGGGCTTCGAACCGGGGTCGGAACCCGCGCGCGCCGAAACGCTGCGCATGGTGACCGAGCATCTGACCCGTGTGCACCCCTCCTGGTTCGAACACCACGGCGCCACGCTGCGCAATCACCTGACCGGCGAACAATGGGACAGCGCCGCGCACGAACCACTCGAACTCGCCGGCCGGCTGGTGCAGGAGGATCTGTGCCTGATCGAACTTTCTCCCGAGGGGCCGCGCCTGACCGCCGCCATCCTGTGTTTTCCCAGCCGCTGGCGCCTGCGCGAAAAGCTCGGCCGGCCGCTGGCCGACGTCCACGGCAACGTCCCCCTGTACGCGGACCGATTGGCGCGGCCGGTCGATCGCTTCATGGCGCATGTCCGCCCGGATCACATCGCCGCCCGCCTGAACTGGTCCGTGATGGACGACCCCACCTTGTTCCAGCCCACCGGCAAGTGGCGCACCGAGCAAGACGCCTCGATCACCGAACGCAACGCAGGCGAGCGCCTGTTCCTCCGCGTCGAGCGCCAGACTCTGCGCCGCCTGCCGGCCAGCGGCGCCGTGCTGTTCGGGATTCGCGTCCACGTCTATCCGCTGGCGTCGGCGGTGCTCACGCCCGAGACCGCCGCGGCACTTGCCAGCGCCGTCCGCGCGTTGCCGCCGGAGATGGCTCACTACAAAAGCCTGCCGATGTTCCAATCCGCGTTGCTGGCCTGGCTCGACCGGCGCGCGGGCTGAACGGTCCGCGTTCCCGGCCGCGCGGCCTGCGCCGTCCTTGTTCCCCCGTCATCCCGGGCCTGACCCGGGATCATCCGCCGCCCCTCGCCGCCGACCGAGACCCTCCATCCAGACGCCGCCCCGTCAGGCCCCCAGCCTCCGCGCCGGCGTGCTACACTCCCATCGAACCAGCAAAGCGGACCAACATTCATGGCCGACGCAGCCAATCCGGCCGACGGACAGGCGAAACAACCTCCGCGGCTGATCGCCCTCGATTGGGGGACGACATCCCTCCGCGCCTGGCTGCTGGGCGACGGAGGCACCGTCATCGACTCCGCCGCCTTCCCCTGGGGCATCATGGCGGTCCCCGATGGAGATTTCGCCAAAGCCCTCGCCACCGTCACCGGCCCCTGGACCCAGCACCACGAAGCGCTCCCAATGCTCGCCTCGGGCATGGTCGGCAGCGCCCAGGGCTGGCGGGAGATCCCGTATGTGGATTGTCCGGCGGGGGTGGACGAACTCGTCGCCGCGCTGAAACGGCAACTCGCCTTCGGCATTCCGCTCCCCATCGTCCCCGGCGTCACCATCGGCGGCGCCTTTCCCGACGTCATGCGCGGCGAGGAAGCCCAGATCGCCGGCGCTCTGGAACTGATCCCGGCCCTTCACGCACACGCCCGCCTCGTCCTGCCAGGCACCCATTCGAAATGGGTAACCGTGCGCGACGGCGCGATCGTCGCCTTCACCACCTCCATCACCGGCGAGCTGTTCGCCGTTCTCAGCAAGCATTCGATCCTCGGCCGCCCCGCCCTCGCCGCCGGTAAAACTACCCCCGATCCGAACCCAACCCCAGAATCCTGGGCTGCCTTCGAGCAAGGCGTCGCCGCCATCCGGGACAACCCATCGCGCGGCCTCGGATCGCTGCTGTTCTCTGCCCGCACGCTGGTGTTGACCCACCGAATGCCGCCCGAGGTCAGCCTCGACTACCTCTCCGGCCTGCTGATCGGCGACGAACTCCGCAACGCCCTGGCGGAACAGCCGCGCCAGGACACCGCCACGCTGGCCCTGATCGGCGAGCGCGCGTTATGCCAGCACTACGTCCGCGCCCTCGCGCTGTTCGGCGTCGCCGAGCCACCGGTCATCGCCTCCGCCGCCGTCGCCGGCTTGTGGCGGATCGCCGAAGCAGCCGCGCTCGTATCGCCTCGATGGAGCCCCCCACCATGACCTTGCACGATTACCTGGACCGCCTGCCGCTGATCGCCATCCTGCGCGGCGTCACCCCGGACGAGGTGGCGCCGATCGGCCGCGCGCTGGCCGCCGCCGGTTTCTCCACCATCGAAGTCCCGTTGAACTCGCCCAACCCGATCGAGAGCATTCGCCGCCTCAACGAAGCGCTCGGCACGTCGTGCCTGATCGGCGCCGGCACGGTCATGACTCCCGGCCAGGTCGCCGACATCGCCTCCGCCGGAGGACGCCTGATCGTCATGCCGCACAGCGATCCCGCCGTCGTCCGAGCCGCCAAAGCGGCGAACCTGTTCTGCGTCCCGGGTGTCGCCACTCCGAACGAGGGCTTCGCCGCGCTCGCCAACGGCGCCGACGCCCTGAAACTGTTCCCCGCCGAGCAACTGGGTCCCGCGGTCGTCAAAGCCTGGCGCGCGGTGTTCCCGAAAGCGCTTCGGTTCCTGCCGGTCGGCGGCATCACCACCGCCAATCTCGCCGCGTATCTCAGCGCCGGCGCCGACGGTTTCGGTCTCGGCTCCTCGCTGTACCGCCCAGGCCTGAGCGCCGAGGAAGTCGGCACACGCGCGAAGGACTTCGTCGAAGCCCTACGCCTCGCTCGCGCGGGTTAACCCTCAGTGCGACAGCAGCATCGGCACGGTCATTTCCTGCAACAGCGTCCGTGTGACCCCGCCGAACACCATCTCCCGCGCCCGTGAGTGGCCGTAGCCGCCGGAAACGATCAGATCGAC
>Ga0182030_10011226_pt1 | contig 18090 bp, 15 predicted proteins | sample 812S3MmetaG_FD_121299 | JGI IMG/M metagenome (GOLD analysis project Ga0182030, IMG submission 121299) | Permafrost microbial communities from Stordalen Mire, Sweden - 812S3M metaG (Illumina Assembly) | ecosystem: Environmental > Terrestrial > Soil > Wetlands > Permafrost | place: Sweden...
AATCCCGCGCACCGGATCGAACTGGGGCCGGTTAAGCGGATGGGCAATCGTTCCCACCAACTGACGGGCGGCCTCACGCGGCAGTTGGGTATCAGTGTCGAGAGTGATGACAAATCGGATGCCCGGCAAAACCGCAGGATCGCCGACCCTCGCGGAAAAGCAGTCGCTCGAACCGCCGCGGAGCAGGGCATTAAACTCCATCAGTTTGCCTCGCTTGCGTTCATAACCCATCCAGAGATTTTCCACCGCGTTCCAGCGGCGCGGCCGGTGGAACAGGAAGAAGATGCTGGGCCGGTCGGATTCGTACTTCTTGTTCAGCCCCTCAATGCCGGCCTGCACCCGTTGAAGCAACGCTTTGTCTTCCGGCATGGTCTCCTCCGGCGCATCACGGAAATCCGTCAACAAGGCGAAGTAAAGGTTCGAGTCCCGGTTTGCCAGGTAGTGAATCTCAATCGTTTCAACGAGACGATCTATGGCGTCGGCACTGGTCAGCATGGTAGGCACAGCCACCATGGTGCGGCAATCTGGCGCGATGCCCTTGGAGTAGTCCAGTCGCGGGAGCAAGCGGGGCTTCACGAGCAGTGTGGATAGCCAATTGAGCAGCGCGACCGCCAGTTGGCTGGCGCAGAGGAGAAAAACAAAAGCGAAGAAAATGAGTCGCCAGCCCTGCACATCGAACGCCACTGCCCGGTGCAACAAACCCAAGGTCCCGAGGACCGTGAGCAACAGAATGCCGCCCGCATAGGTGGTCATGGGAAAACGGTGAATGACTCTTTCGAGAGCCGTTGGCCACGGCCACCGCACAGCCGTCTCGCTCTCCAACGCGGCCTGCCCTTTGTCGATCAAATAGTAACCCACATGGGCGGTACGATCGTGGCGCCCTTTCTCCCGCGCACTGACCTCGGCCATTTGGATGGCCCGATGCGCGACGTCGGTTTCGGAAAACTGGCTGTGGCGGGCGAGGGCCTCAATCGAATGGCGATAGCGATCACGCGTGGAAAAGTCCATCGCTCCGTAAACCGCCGCGGGGTCGGTGCGCAACGTCTTATCGACAATGCTCAGGTCCTCGACAAACCCGCGCCAGTCGGTTGCACCCAGGAAACGAAGGCTGGTGATGGTATGGCTGACGGAGACCTGGTCAGCCGCCTGGTTCTGGCTCTCCAGATGAACGAGTTGCTCAAGGGACAGCCCTTGTTCGGCGAGCCGCTGTTCGAGCCAGCTCCGCGCCAGATGCACCACAGGGTTTTGCCGAGACAAACGCTGGCAGAACTCCGCCACGAAGGCACTGGACAGGGGCAGTTCGGCCTTCGCCATGTCCGCGACCACGACGACAAGGTGCGACGGATGTTTCTCCGCCATGTCCTGCAAGCGGTCCACCCACAAGTCCGCGATGTCACGACCGTGCCGCGCGATCATCAGGCCGGCGGCGACCCGGCGCAAATTCTCAATCAGCGCCAGCCTCAGCATGATCGGCACCGCCCACAACTCGCCCACTTTCAAGGAGGACACCGATTGGTATGCCACGACGAAGGCGCGCAGCGATTCGGCGTCAATCTGCGCATCCACATGCGAAATCAATTCAAGCACTATGTCGTAAACGCGGGGAAGTCCAGCGGAAGGGCCGTTCCGGAGGCAGGACAATTCCCGGCTATAGTTCCGCGGCAAATGCCGTCGGGCCATTTGAATCTGTTCTTCGATCAGGTAAAAGTTGTCGAGCAACCATTCGGCAGCGTGGGTGACACGCCGGGTTTGGTCGGTGGCGTAGGTCGCGCGATTGTAGTCTCTAAGAATCTGCTCGTTTTGGTCCAGCCTTGCCAAAAGGCTGTGGGAGCCTCGCTGGGAAACGACCTGGTGATACCCCGCTAGAACTTTGGCATGGCTCGCCAGTTCTTCGACGCTGAACAATTCGGCCCGCAACGGAGGCTCGCATGCGGGCGGACGCAGACGCGTTTTCTTTGCCATCCAGGTTTGCCAGCGCAACGAAAGAGTCTGCATATTGTTCTCACTTTCCGACTGCGATTCCTACCGTTTTTCTACCATAGCAGCCTGCTGAAACAATGGCAATTTACCGTGCGGGCCAGCGATCCGGACCTCGTTGAGGCGGATGAACTCGATCTGGCTGTCCCGGATTTTCAATCTGGGGACTCTAGCACGCCGGATGATGTGGCCCGAGCCAATTCGGGCATGTGGGCGCCCTTCAGCGCCGCCCCGTAAACGCGCCAGGATGCCGTGGAGGCATTGGGGACACGGAGACAGGTAAGAAGGGGGCGGCGGATCCACTGGCTTCGGTTCATCGATGAGATCAATGAAGAACTTGGCATTCTGTCGGTCTTCTTGCCAGCCCTTCCGCAACCTGACAGCCTATCCGGAACGCCATGGCCGTCGAAACCAAGCCCCTATTTCACCAGGAAGTTATCCGCCAGCAATTGCGTTCGTTCACGCTGCCAGAGTCCGTGGAGGGCTCGTTGCCCCGGCTGAGACACTGGGCTGACTTCATTCAGTCGGGTCGTGCAGACAAGTTTAACGAAACCGAGCTGCTTCCTGAGTTCATCTCCGACATTTTCATCAGCCTCCTGGGCTATTCCGGACCAGCCGGGTCCACGGATACCTTCACGTTATCGCGTGAAACGCACAACGAGGTGGACGGCCGGTGTGCTGATGCCGCGCTCGGTATTTTCGGCCCCGAGGTTAACAAGTTCGTCGTTGTGATCGAGGGCAAGAGCACACGCGATCCACTCGACCGGCCCTTTGCCGGCCGTCGCATGTCGGCAGTCGATCAGGCTTATCTCTACGCCATCAATTTTCCTTGTGACTGGATCATCGTCACATCGATGCGGGAGATACGGCTCTATCGTAAAGGTTCGAACCAGCAGACCTATGAGCGCTTCGAAATCAACCGACTGGCCAGCGATCCTTCCATGCTCCGGCGTTTCGTGTTCGTCCTGGGCGCGGCCCGTGTCGTTCCGGAATGCGGGGAGTGCCACCTTTACAGTTTGCTGCGCGATTCCGAATCCGTCGGACGCGAACTCACCAACCAGTTCTACGCGACTTACGCGACCCTCAGGCAAAAAGTGTTTGCTCGTGTCCGGTCGGAAAATGCCACTGTCGCAGCACCGGAAATCCTCCGCTGTACGCAAAAGCTCCTCGATCGCGTACTCTTCTGCGCCTTTTGCGAGGCCCGGGGCCTTCTCCCGCCCAAAACCGTGCGGGATGCCTTCACACACCACGATCCCTACAACCCAAAGCCTGTCTGGGAAAACTTCCGGGGGCTCTTCCGGGCGGTGGATGTCGGCAACGCCGGACTCAAGATCCCCGCCTACAATGGCGGCCTGTTCGCGGCAGACGGCATCCTCGATACCCTCGTTGTACCCGACGATGTTTGCGCGTTATTCCGGGACCTCGCCGAATACGATTACCGACCTGCGAGAGAAGTGGCGGAGGCGGAGGAAGGGACGGAAGTTCGCTCGGCCATAGACGTGGACATCCTCGGCCACATCTTCGAGCAATCCATTACCGACCTCGAACGCATACGGCAGGACCTCGAAAATGGCGAGGGGCTGGGTGACGAAAAGCAAGCGGAGAGCCGCCGAAAAAAAGAGGGCGCCTTTTACACCCCTGCCTTCATCACACGCTATTGCGTCGAGCAAACGCTCGGTGGTGTCGCACAAGTGCGCTTCGAAACCTTACGCCAGCAGCACGAGGCGGAGGCCGTTGCCACCGCTCGCAAGGCGCTCGTTGACCCGAAAACCTACGATCTTGCGGCGCTGAACGAGCCGCAACGGAAGGCTCTTATCCGTTTCTGGGAAGGATGGCAGGATGCGCTCAAGGGGTTGCGCATTCTCGATCCCGCGTGCGGTAGTGGTGCTTTCCTTATTGAGGCATTCGATCAACTCCACGCACTTTACGAAATCTCCAACGCCCGGCTCGAGGAGCTGCGCGGCCACCGCACCCTTTTCGATCTGGACCGCCAGATCCTCCAGAACAATCTCTACGGTGTAGATATCAACGCGGAGGCCATCCAGATATGCCAACTCAGCTTGTGGATCAAAACCGCAGCACATGGCAAGGTGTTGACCAGTCTCGATCATACCATCCGCGAAGGGAATAGCGTTGTCAGCGATCCCGTCGCGCATCCCAAGGCGTTAGACTGGGCTGCCGCGTTTCCCGAAGTATTCGCCGAGGGCGGCTTCGACGTGGTGGTCGGCAATCCACCGTACATCCGGCAGGAATGGCTGGCCCCTTTCAAGCCTTATTGGGAAACGCGCTACCGCAGCTATCACGGCGTTGCGGACATCTTTGTGTACTTCTTTGAGCAAGGCGTCGAACTCCTCCGCCCTGGAGGGCAATTGGCCTTCATCACGTCCGGGAGTTGGGTGCGGGGAAACTTCGGTGCACCCCTGCGAAAGTTCCTTGCTACGAACGCGCACATGGTTTCGATGGTGGACTTCGGCGAGTTCCAACCCTTTCAGGATGCGGAGATGATCAGGCCATCGATCACGATTGCGGCTAAAGATGCGCCCGGCGGTGAAATGCGCCTCTTCAAATGGCTGACGAGCGGGCGACCGCCGGAGACATTGTCGGATGAGATTGCAAGGGCACCTACACTTCGGTCAGAGCGCTTGGGTGAGAGCGCGTGGGAATTGGAAGCTGACAATGTCCTACAGCTCCGAAGTAAACTGTCGATGCGATACAGGACTCTTCACGAATTCACGGATGGACGGATTTTTTACGGGATCAAGACCGGGCTAACAGATGCGTATGTGGTTGATCAATCCACACGAGATCAACTCATCGCCACGGATCCCAGTTGTGAGTTATTCATCCGGCCATTTGCTCAGGGAACCCACCTGCGCCCGTGGTATATTGAGGACAGTCGACAATATCTCATCGCGCTGCGGTCAAGCGCGAACTTCCAATGGTCGTGGTCAGACACACCCGACGACGCGGAGAAGATATTTCGCAACACTCATCCTTCGGTCTTCGAGCATCTGGATCGATTCCGAGATGCGGCGATCAAGCGCACGGATCATGGCATCTTTTGGTGGGAACTGCGCTCCTGTGATTATTGGGCCGCATTCGACAGCCCAAAAATTGCCTGGCCAGACATCAGCAAACTGCCTCGTTTCAGCATGGACACGTCGGGCCGATATTTGGGTAACACCTGTTACTTTATTCCAATCGCAGACCATTACCTTCTCGGGATCCTGTCCTCATGGGCGACTTGGTTTTTCATAAGCAAGACATCCCAGCCGCTACGCTTGCGCGGGGATCGGTGGCAGTATCGACTCTTTACACAATCGATGGAGAATGTGCCCATTCCCGATGCCTCGGAAGCGGAAAGACAGACCATCGCGGGCCTCGCCCGAACTTGCAGTGAGCTGGGGCAGGCTCGTTACCAAACGGAGGCCAAGGTGCAGCGCCGATTGCTCCAGACGTTCGACACAAGTGGTGGCTGCACCTTGAACCAAAAGGCCGAAGCGTGGTGGGAACTCGCCCTAATTCCACTAGGCGAGGCATTGAAGCAAAGCTTCAAGCTTGCCAGCAACCCCATGAAGAACCCGCGCCTTGCCGATGAATGGGAGCCATATCTCGATGAAAAGATCGCCGAGCGAGTCCGCCTCACCCGGGCCTTGCAGGAGGCCGAAGGCGAACTGAACGACCGCGTCTATCGCCTATTTGCCCTGACTCGCGAGGAAACTCGCCTGCTGCAAAAAGAGGTCGAGCATTGACCCCCTACCAAAGAATGCTTTTGTTGTTGGCAAATCAGGATAATTCCGCGCGAAACGCCTTCATTTCCTCGAACGGCTCCGAATCCATCGTTCGCTCGTCACCGAAACGCGATGCCAATTCAAGGGCATAATCCATCAGCATGCGGGCCTTTTCCATTCGTCCGGTCTTAGCGTAAACGCGTGCCAGCCCCTCAAGGGGGTTAGCTCCACGCCAAAGACGATCGTCGGCGAATCGACAGCGGCTTTGGACGAAAGGGTTGATGCAGACCGGCTTCGCCGTCAAGGTAGAGGTTCAACATGATGATCGCAAAAACCGTCCAGCCATGACCACGGATCTGTCTCACCCTGATTACCCAGCCTTCCTCGCGGCGCTGAAGGACCGCATACTTCACGCCCGCATTTCCGCGGCCCGCACGGTCAATCGTGAGCTTATCTTGCTCTATTGGGACATTGGGCAGAGCATTGTGGAGAAACAGCAGACGGCGGGATGGGGCGATGCCGTCGTGGAACGCCTCGCAGCCGACCTCCGGGCTGAGTTTCCCGACCTGCGCGGGTTTTCCCCGCGAAATATCTGGGATATGCGGCGGTTCTATGCGGCATGCACGGATTCTGAATTCCTCGCACAAGCCGCGCAAAAATTGGCGGGTAATCCGAAGCTTCAAATTCTGCGACAGCCTGTCGCAGAATCGGCCCCCCGGAGCAAAACCGGAATTGTGAAGGCTCTGGAACGGCCCGTTCCAGAGATTGAGTTTGTGCGGCAGCTTGTCGCAGAAATTCCGTGGGGACACCACCTGCTCCTGTTGAACAAGGTTACCGATCCCGCCGCCCGCCTTTATTACCTCCGGGCCACCGCCCAACTCGGCTGGTCCCGCAACGTCTTGCTGAACCAGATCAAAGCCGGGGCTTACGAGCGTGCCGCAAAGGAGAAAAAGACCCACAATTTTGCGCTCGCGCTGCCGGAGCATTTTGCGGAGCAGGCGGACGAGATGATGAAGAGCCGCTATAACCTTGAATTTCTCGGCATCAGCCGCTCCATGAAGGAGCGCAAGCTGGAGGACCGGCTCATCGAACGATTGCAGCAATTCATCCTGGAACTGGGTTACGGCTTCTGCTTCGTCGGCCGGCAATACCGACTGGTTCTAGGGCGAAAGGAATATTTCGTGGACCTTCTGTTTTATCACCGTGTGCTCAAGGCCCTTGTCGCCTTCGATCTCAAGCTCGGTTCCTTCGAGCCGGAGCACGCCGGCAAAATGGATTTCTACCTGAACCTCCTGAACGCAAAAGAACGGGCACCAGACGACCACCCTTCCATCGGCATCATCCTTTGCGCGGAGAAAGACGACATCGAGGTCGAGTTCGCCCTCAAGACAAAAACCAATCCCATCGGCGTCGCCGAATACCAGCTTCAACCGAAATTGCCGGCAGAGTTCAAGGGCCGGTTGCCGACCGCCAAGCAACTATCCGACGCGGTGCGCGACGCCATGCCGCCAGAGAAATAAGCGCAAAGGTGGCGTTCGAGGATTCGCTCGGGCATCTGGCGAAGGCGATGCAGGAGTATTACGCGGACAGGAACAATGCGCTTGTTGATGGGTTGTTCACGGCGGCGGAAATCTAGCTGCTGGTCACGCCCACGTCGCTGAGGCCGGCGCAGTACCGGCCCGACCTGCCAATGCTGGTCGAGCAATGGAGAGCGAATTTTTGGAATCCAGAGTGGGAGGGGGCGAAGCTGCCGCGTGAGATGCAGCGGTTCCTGCTGGCGACCTTCAAGAAGGCTTCGGAGGAGTTCGCGGAAGGCAAGGTCGCGGAGAGGACGGCGGTGAATTGGAGGCTGGCGATGTGGAGATGGCCGTCGCCGAAGGCGGCATGGATGCCCCCGCCGCCGGCGCGACGGGTACGGACTTGGCAATGCCAGCGCCAACGTCCGCGGCGCCGCCTTCCGAGCACGCGGCCGCAGCCAGAAAACGTGGGGCAGTATCGTTTCATAATGTTATTGCTCTAACTATGATCCACGTGGAACATTTCACGTTCCACGGACGTACTCCGCAAAATGCGTCAGGACGAAATCCGTGCGCTTCACGACCGCTGGATTATCGCGCCCTTTGATAAGGTAGTTCATCGCCTCCTCGATCTCTCGTCCTTGGAAACTCCACGTAACCTCCACCGCCGCTTTAATGAGCGGTTGCGTGAAGTCCTCCGTGAGACGCGCGGAGTGCCCGCAAGCACGGTCTACCCAGGAAATAAGGGCATACGCCGCGTCGATCTCTTGCGTACTTGCCCCTTCGCTCTCAAAAGATCGGGAGCGGCTCTTTATCCTCCACCCGGCCTTCAGGGACAGCAAAATCATCGTCTTGCATAAGGTCGGGCTTTCCCAAAGTCTCGTCCGCTGCAACTTCGATTGGTTCTTCGCCAAACACCGGTCCGTAGAGTTCCACGATAAGTGCTCGCTCCTTATAGTCGAGTGCGTCCTCGATCCGCCGCCACGTAAGCCTCCCTCTGCGCTTCTCGTTCAAGAGGCGCTTGGGAAGCGAGGGATGACGGTGGCGCGGCTTGCGCGGGCCGCGAAGATGAATCCCACGCAACTGCGGCATGTGCGGTTTTGAAGTTCATCGGGTACAAATGAATCTGTGGTAACATAGGAGGCATCGCCCCCCTTGATCATCAGGCAAACCAGATCGCCAAGTTTGATCTTCACTAACTCCTGGGGGGACGCCACGCCGTAATCACCCACCTGCTCTCCACAAAGGCATAGATGTCCGCGCACTCCTCCTCTGTCATCCCCCGCCGGCACATCATCCTCTCGAACCCCTCCGGAGCCGACCCGCGATCGAGCCTCCGAACCTCCGGTCTCCGCTTGAAATTGAGCGGCACAGACACATAATCTTTCAAGCCCATAACCCTCCAAAGCCGAAAATGGGTGTATATGGTGTATATGCCCGGTGTATATGCCATCGGTTTCTGGCCGCGCCTCAGCTTGTCGCAGTTCGTCGCCTTCAATCCATGGCGAAACCCTGTCCAGCACAGTGTTTTGTCGCGTTTTGTCGCAGTTCGTCCCTCCTCGTCCAAACCCGTCGTAATCCCATATTTTTCCTTCGCAATGAGAAGGTCTGGGGTTCGAATCCCCATACCTCCACCAAGTCGACCTAAGTCGGCTGCGCCAAAGCAGCCGCGATCCGCATCTGCGCGCAGCCCTCCAACTCCCGCGCCACGGTTTCCGCGGTCGTCCCGCCTTCGCGCAAGCCCGCTGCCGTGCTCCGCCTCACCCGCTCCAGCCACGTCCGGCCGAGCGGATCGCGCAACGCCTCCAGCCGCGTCGCGGCCACCGTGGTCTCCGTTTTCTCCCCGGTCGCCGCCCCGTGCCCGACGTACCAGCCGGCGCGCAGGAGGCCCGCGCGCGTCACCGTCGATCGCGAGTAAGTGGTCAGCGTGCAGTCCTCCCCTGCCCTCTCCCTGATGGCGTGGAATACCTCTCGCGTCCACATGCCGGGATTCGCCGCCGGCGAGTAAGGATCGAACAGCACCGCTCGCGGCGCCGGCCCCGCGCATGCTTTGACCCGTTCCCGAAAATCCCCCAATTCCAGCGTCCACATAACACAGCCAATCTCCACGCAGCCCTTTGCAAGAAACTCCTCGATCTCCGCCTTCCATCGCGCCGGGTATTGCAACTCCTCCGCATGCTTCAATGCGAAGCGCAGCGGCTCCAGAGTCTGATCAAAGCTCCTCATTTCCACCCGCGCCGTCCCTTTCCGTACCGCCTCCACCACCGCGAGCGCATTCGCCCCACCCCCCAGACCCACGTCCCAAATCACGAACGCACCGCCTGCCCGCATCCGCTCCTCCAGCCGGTGCTGCGCGACATGCAGCACCTGGGCCTCCTCCATCGGACCGATTCCCGGATGAAAAGTTTCCCCGTGCTCAATTGATCTGAGCGACCGCGCGCCTCTCGGCACGGTCACCAGTTCGAAAAATGCTTCAGCCATTTGCGGACGGTACATTTTTGCCCGCCTCACGGCAAATCATCCGATGCCGGACGTTTCGGCTCTCCACGTGCAAGGTCTCCCAAACCTCGCGCGTCCAGGGTCCTGGCTTACCGCAGAAGCCCGGCAAGCCGCTCGCCAGCTTGCGAAACGATCGGGAGTCCGTGGGCAAAAGCGATTATCAGGACGGGAAAACGGAGGAGCTTTTTTAGCGATTCGCGGGCAAGCTTGGAGTCGTCGCAGTATTTGTCAGGCAGCATTGAAAAGCCATACGGCGCAGTATTGATCAACGCATCGCCCACCACCAAAAGCCCATCGACCCAGAACGCCGTCTCCCCCGCCGCGAAGCCCTCCAGCGAGATCGCCTCCGCGCCAAACAAAACCTCGCCCTCCTCAAACCACCGGGTCGCCGCGATCTTCCCCCGAGCCCATGCGTTCGCCCATATCTCGATCCCATACTGCCGCGCAAGAGCGACCGCGTTGCGCTCGTGGTTGGCGCTGGTAATCAGGATGCCGCGCGGCGTTCCTCCCTCCAGCAGCTCCTCCATGGCATCTGCCGCAAGCGGCACAGGGTCGCAAAACACCAGCCCGTCCGCCGTCTCAAAAGCGCAGCAGCAGAGATCCGTTTTCACCCCAGGATCATAGCCCTGCCAAAAGGCGAGGCCGGGCCGGACGATCTGGTATTCAGCGGCGGGTTTCATGGGCGGTATTGATCCAGTGACAAAAAACGGGTTCCGTGCGAGTTTCTTCGGACCACCTTATGCCGATTGCCGGAGTTGATCTAGTCGAAGAAATCCTGGAGCTGAAGCGCGAACGCAACGCCGTGATCCTGGCCCACAATTACCAGGAGCGCGAAATCCAGGAGCTTGCCGATTTTGTTGGCGACTCCCTCGGCCTCTCTTTCAAGGCCGCTGAGACCGACGCGGATGTCATCGCCTTCTGCGGCGTCCATTTCATGGCCGAGACCGCAAAGATCGTAAACCCCGCCAAAAAGGTGATCCTGCCCGACCTCGATGCCGGCTGCTCGCTCTCCGAGTCCTGCCCGGCCGACCGGCTGGATGCCCATCTTAAGGAGCACGCGCAGAAGAATTACTACGTGGTGGCCTACATCAATTGCTCAGCCGGCGTAAAAGCGCTCTCGGATGTCATCTGCACCAGCGGCAATGCCGTCCGCATCGTTCAAGCCGCCCCGGCGGACCGGAACATCCTCTTCGTCCCCGACCAGAACCTGGGCGCCTGGGTCACGGAAAAGACCGGCCGCAAGATGGATCTCTGGAAGGGAAATTGTTACGTCCACGTCGAGTTCACGCGGGCCGCCATCGAGCGCATCAAGACCCAATACCCGCACGCAAAGGTAGTGGCCCATCCCGAGTGCACCTACGCCGTCCGGCTCCTGGCCGACGAGGTCTGCTCGACGGAGCGTATGATCGGCTATTGCAAGGACTCACCTGCGCGCGAGTTCATCATCGTCACGGAATCCGGGATGCTCCACCGCCTCAAGCGCGAGGTCCCAGGGAAGATATTCATCCCCGGCCCCACGGACGCATGCGCCTGCGCCGATTGCCGGTTCATGAAGATGAATACGCTGGAGAAGCTCCACGATTGCCTCTTGAACCTGGAGCCGGAGATCGTCCTACCTGAGTCCATCCGTGCCCGCGCGGAGAAGCCGATCCGCCGCATGCTCGAGCTGAGCGCGTAGCGCCCTTGCAGTTCTTTCGGATTTCCGCTGGCATGCCGGGCCGGCTTTTCCCATAACTTGCTCCGTGATGTTCTCCCTGCCGCGCCGGGCTTGCGTAGCCGCCATGGTCTGCCTGACCGCCATGGTCGCCGGTTGCGGCCATCCGCCCGCTTCTTCCCAGAACCCCGAATCTGCAGCAAACGCGTTTTTTGCCCAGTTGGCAAATGGCGACCCCCACGCCGCTTACGACAACGCCGCCTTCGGTTTCCAGGCCGGCCAGACTTTCGACGCCTTTCTCTCCAACGCCCGGCAGCTCGGCCTCGTCGGCGGACAGCCCCCCGCCTGGACCCGCAAGGATATCCATGAAAAGGAAGCCCGGCTCGACGGCAGGGTCGTCAGCCAGTTCGGCACCCCGGTCGATCTCTCGGTGACCCTCACGCCCGAGGGCAGCCAGTGGAAGCTCTTCTCCCTGCGCACTGTTACAGGCGCCCAGCCAGAGAACCCGTTCACCCTCGTGGGCAAAGGCACCGGGTTCAATGACGTGTACCACCAGCCGATGCCCGGGCCGTCGCAACTCGCCGATCTCGTGCACCACACTCTGGCCCTGTTCAATACTGCCATCCGGTCCGGAGATTTCCATCAGTTCTACGGATCGATTTCTCAGCAGTGGAAGGACGGTCAACGCATGACCGGCGAAGCCGCCGCCGGCGTAACGGAAAAAATGTTAAAGGATCATTTCCAGGGATTTACCGATCAGAAGATCGACATTTCAGCCGTCGCGGGATTGCCGCCCGTTTTTGACCGGACCCCGATCATCAACCAGGATGGCTTACTGGATCTGTATGGTCATTTTGATACGCCGCAGTTCCGCGTAAACTTTTCCCTGCAATACGCCTACGAGCTCCCCCGCTGGAAGCTCTTCGGCATCGACCTGAGCCTGACGAAGTAAGAGCCATAGGTCCCATGAGCCCCATCGGCCCCATAGGTCCTATGCCACCTCGGCTTTCAGCCTCTCAACCCCAGCCTTCAGGCTTGGCACATCGCCAATGGAGATCACCGGGAACTCCTTCTGAATGCGTCCCACGAGGCCCGCGATCACCTTCCCCGGCCCGAGCTCGATAAATAGCTCGATCTTCTCATGATCGATCAGATGCTCGATCGATTCCGTCCACCGGACAGTGCTCGTGACCTGCTCCCGAAGCGTTTCCCGGATGCGCCCTGCGTCCGTGACGGGAAGCGCATCGACGTTGCAAATAACGGGGAATCGCGGGATGCCGACCGGAGTCTGCTCAAGGATCGCCGCCAGTTTCTGGTACGCGCTCTTCATCAACCGGGAATGGTAGGCTCCCGCCACGTTCAGCGTGGCGGCGCGGCGCACTCCCGCCTCCTTGGCCAGCGAAACGGCTAGGGCGACCTTGGTCGCTTCGCCCGAGATAACGACCTGCCCCGGGCTATTGAGATTGGCAACGTCCACGTCGGTTTGCGCCGCAAGGTCGCGCACGGTGTTTTCATCCGCGCCGATCATCGCCGCCATGGCCCCGCTGGTCGCCTCGCAAGCCTCCTGCATGAACGCCGCGCGGTGCGCCACCAGTTGCAGCCCCGTATCAAAATCAAAAGTGCCCGCCGCCGTGTGCGCCGTGAACTCGCCCAGGGAGAGCCCCGCTGCCGCCGAAATCATTAGGTCCCCCACCTCGTCGTTCAAAGCGCGCAGGCACGCAAGGCCGTGGACATAAAGCGCAGGCTGGCAATGAATGGTTTTCGTCAACTCCTCGTCCGGTCCCTCGAACATGATGCTGCTGATGGAGCGCCCCAGCACTTCGTCGGCCCTCTTAAAGAGCGCGGCCGCGCCCGGATAGGTATCTGCAAGGTCCTTGCCCATGCCCACAGACTGGGCGCCCTGGCCGGCGAATAATAACGCGATCTTTTTCATAAATGAGGAACGCGCAGCATTCGATAGCGCGGCCCCGCCCACAAGCGTTTTTACAACTCGAATTTACTTAGGCTTCCTATGGCCGCAGCGTCGAGAACGGCTGCTGGAGCACTTCGACCGCCTTGGGCGCCAGCAATGCCGCCGCAATGGCAGGTTGTGCCGTCTGTGGCGCCGTTTCAGGCACTCCAGTCGCCTGCGCGATGGTCTCCTGGGTGATATCCACTTTCGCCCCGACGCCGACCATGTCGTAAAGCTGGATGACATCCGCCGAACGCATCCGGATGCAGCCAAAACTCGCCGGTGTCCCAACCCGGCATTCCTCCGCCGTCCCGTGAATATAGATATACCGGCTAAACGCATTCCGGGTCCCGGGCTCCAGTCCTTTAAGCCAGAGGATTCGCGAAACAATCGGATCCCGCCCCGGCGCATCGGGCCGCAAGATTTCTCCCGTCTGCCGCTGGTCCTTGAAAACCGCCCCCGCAGGAGCATTGCCACCGATTTTTCGGGCGATTGCCAGGTGCCCAAGCGGCGTTCCCCGGCTCCCCGGCTGGTCACTAAGGCAGAATTTCGAAGTTGATACCTGGTACTGCGCAATCGGCCGGTCCTGCTCCAGCACGATCATCCGCTGCTCCGGAATGCTGATGACGATGCGATGCGTTGTATCCTCCTGCGCGCACCCGGCGAGGAAGAGGACCACGCCGGAAACAACGGCCAGTGAAAAACGAAAAGTGGAATCGAATAGCCGCTGTGCCGGAGCCATGAAAGTGCCCCAAATCTAACCGAATCGAGCAAAGCCGCAAGTTACGAAGCAATGCTGAACGTCTCCCCGATCTCCGTCGCCGCGATGCGCCCGGGAGTCTCCCCCAGTGCCGCTCGAAACCGCGCCACCGGTTCGTCCATCGGCTCCGCGCTAAGCTGGAATGTCGTATGATGGATCGGGAGCAACACTCGCGCCCGCGCTTCCCCGGCCATTTCAATGGCCTGCTCCGGATTGCAATGGCTGGTGATCCACGGGTTATAGGCTCCGATGGGAACCGCCATCAGGTCGATCTCTGTCCCATTGGCCCAATGGCTGAAACTCGTCCGGGCCGTATCGCCCGCAAAACCGATCTTCCGATGATTGCGATCGAGCAGAAACCCGCAGTATCCCCGCCAGTCGTCTGTCCGCATCCGGGCGCCCCAATGCGCCACCTTGCGTGCCGTCACCTGGATGGGACCATTCGCCGTATCGATCCGGGCAGATTCATCCCAGGCAAGCTCGGTGACGTCGGATAACGGCAGCCCCAAAAGAAGATCGCGCAGCCCCGCCGCCGTCACGGCGTGAGGCCGCCCGGGCAGACGGCGCAGAGTCCAGAGATCAAGATGATCCATGTGCGCATGCGAGAGCAGCACCAGGTCGATGGCAGGCAATTGCCGCACGGTGAGCGCCGGACGCACCCGCCTCCGCGGACCGATCGTAAACGGCCCAAACCGCAGGCCGCACCGCGACGCAAGAACCGGATCGGTCACTATCCAGAGCCCGAAGAAATTGATCAGGACCGTCGAATGCCCCAGCCATGCGCCGGTGATCCCATCATCCGGCCACCGGGCCGGATCGGGATGATGCGGCGCCCGAGCAATCGGGCGCAGGCCCTCGATAAGGAATCGGATGAGGGCACGAAGGACACGGAGTGGAGGCATCGGAAAGTGGAACCTTAAACGGGAAGGGCAAAGTAATCCCGTGCGTTCCGGAAGCAAATATCGCGGACCATCCCGCCAATAAGCTCAAAGTCCCGGGGCACAAGCCCACTCTCCATATCCGCCCCCAGCAGGTTGCAAAGCACCCGCCGAAAATACTCGTGACGCGCATAAGAGAGGAAGCTGCGCGAATCCGTCAGCATGCCGACAAACCGGCTGAGCAGCCCGAGACTGGAGAGCGCATTGATCTGCCACTCCATCGCTTCCTTTTGATCGAGAAACCACCACCCGCTGCCAAACTGCAGCTTGCCGGCAATCGAGCCGTCCTGGAAATCGCCCAGCAGCGAGCAGATCGCGTAATTATCGGCCGGATTGAGATTGTAGATAATCATCTTTGGCAATGCCCCGGCGCCATCGAGCCGGTCCAGATAATGGGCCAGCGGCTGCACCTGCCGCCAGTCGCCGATGGAATCGAACCCCGTATCCGGTCCGGCCTGCGCCAGCATGCGCGTATTCGCGCTACGCAACGCCCCAAGGTGGATCTGCTTGGTCCAGGATTTTTCGGCATCCAATTGGCCGAAGTAGAGCATCATGCGGGTCCGATATTTTTCGGCGTCCAGGGGGGAAACGTCGCGCCCCGCCCGAGCCATATCAAAGATGCGAGCCGCCTCCGCCTCCGTACAGTCGGCATCGGGCAGGACGCTCAAGCCGTGGTCGGAGAGTCGCCCGCCGATTGCGTGAAAGGTATCGTGCCGCTGCCGGAGAGCGTCCAGGAATCCGCGGAACCCATTGCAATCGATGCCCGAGGCCGCGGAGAGCCGGTCAAGCCAACCGAAAAACGCCGCCGGTTGATCCACCGCCAGAGCTTTATCCGGGCGGAATGTGGGGTAAACGCGGGTGCTTCCCGTGCCTTGGGAAGCATCGTCGCGCAGGAAGCGGTGATGCTCCAGGGAGTCCGCGGGATCGTCGGTGGTGCAGACCGCCACGACACGGCTGGAGCGAAGGATGCCCCGAGTCGTCATCTCAGGCAAAGCGAGCCGGTCATTGGCCTCCTCCCAAATGGCCTGCGCCGACTTCTCATCGAGCAGCGCGGTAATGCCGAAGTAGTTCTTCAGCTCGAGATGCGTCCAGTGATACAGCGGGTTCCGGATCAGCTTGGGAACCGTCCGCGCATAGGCCAGAAATTTCTCCCACGGCGACGCGGACCCCGTGCAAAGGGCCTCGTCAACGCCATTGGCCCGCATCGCGCGCCATTTGTAGTGGTCCCCAGCCAGCCATATCTCCGCCAGATCGGCAAAGCGGTGATCGGAGGCAATTTGCCCCGGCGGCAGATGGCAGTGATAATCGAGAATCGGCTCCGTTGCGGCGTACCTTTCGTAGAGGGTCCGGGCAGCGTCCGACTGGAGGAGGAATTCGGGAGAGAGAAACGGCATCCTATGAAGGTAGGCGGCAACGCCGCAAAGCACGAGTTTTTAGCCCGGTCGCCGCTGGCGTGTCACACCTACAGACCCTGCACAGCCCCGCTTAGAGCGCTCTCCTTGCTCGTAGGCAGGTACCGGTAAAACACCTCAAGCATAAGGCAGCAGAAAACCGTGCGATAGACCGGTCCGTCGCCGGCGGCGGTCTGTGAGAAATTAGCGTCTCCCTTGCCACCGCCAATTTCTTGGCCGCCGGTGGCCAGCCAACTGCCATCGGGGCCTTGCTTGCCGGTGAGCTGGCTCTGGAAGCGATCCTTCCACCAATCCCAAGCGCCACCCTGGGCCTGGTAGCATGCCTGGGTGTCATAATACCATGCGTACAGATTGCAAGCCGGTCCGCTATAGTCCAGGTCCTTGGACTCGATATTCTTCAGGCCTTCGTGGACCTCGCGGTCAGCCCGGCCCAGCCAGAAGAGCTTGGAGAGCACCCCCACTCCGGTGAGGGTGTAATTATGGTCTCCAGCCACGCGGTAACCGAAGGAGCCATCCTTGGGATTGAAGACCCGGTCGAGGTTTTTCATGGCCAGATCCAGCACCGGATGCACGGCGTCGTCAATGCCGGCGATCCCCGTAAGATGGGCAGCCTTGAGCGCCTGGATCTGCCAGCCGCTCACTGAGGTATCGCTCTTGATCTTGGCCCCAGCGACATCGGGAGTGACATCGTAGCTGTATGCCCAGCCGCCATCCGTTCGCTGCCCTTTGACAATGTAATCGACAGCCTCCTTGATTAGCGGCACCAGCGTTTCATCCTTGGTCATGGTATATGCCTCGCACAAGGCATACGTCGCTATTCCATGCTCGTACGCCGCGGGGCTCCCGCCAAAACCAGCATGGCCGCTCAAGCTGCCATGGTTGAGATTGCCAATCCTGACCAACGCCCCGATGGCGTTGGTGACAACCACCCCGAACTCATGCGAGGTCTGCGGAGTTTCTCCATGGCCCAGAAAGCAAAGCAGCGCCAGCCCGGTGTACGCGGTCTGATAATTGGGCGATCCCCACGTCCCGTCAGAAGGATTTTGCTGGGACTGTAGCCACCGCAGAGCCCTCAGCACCGCCTGCTCGGAGGCCGGCTTTTCCCCGTACTGCTCGCCCGTGGCTTCGCGCCTTCCGCTTCCCCGGCCCGCCATTTGCCCGGGAAGCGACACCGCCGGACCATTGCCTAACTGCTGCACCCCCTGGCCTTGCAAACTCTTGCCGAGCGTCGGCGGCGCAATCGCCGGCACCGGCATGGCGAAGGCCGTATTCGTGGTATTGAGGGAAGTGATCGCCGCCAGGCTGGCGGTCGCGGGAGCGGAGACAGCCGGCGGCGGAGCAAGTGTCGGCGTGGGCGGCAGCGTGTCCGGAGTCTGCGGCGGCGGCGGACCCACATCGGTGGAAACCTCGCTATCCCCCGCGGATTGGAAGTCCGGCGGCTCGACATACTTGTTAAAGAGCACCTTCCCCCCGAAGAGGACGATGAGGAGGAGGTGGATCAGCGCCGAGATCGTCAGGAACCGCGAGGCAAGAATCGGTCGGAGAAACCGCTCAAAATGGGACTTGGTCTGGTCTGGCATAATGTTCTTGCGAGGCGAAAATGGGAAACGGCCACCTGCGTTAATTCGCAGGCTGAAATTTACTGTAGAGG
>Ga0182030_10011227_pt1 | contig 18089 bp, 16 predicted proteins | sample 812S3MmetaG_FD_121299 | JGI IMG/M metagenome (GOLD analysis project Ga0182030, IMG submission 121299) | Permafrost microbial communities from Stordalen Mire, Sweden - 812S3M metaG (Illumina Assembly) | ecosystem: Environmental > Terrestrial > Soil > Wetlands > Permafrost | place: Sweden...
ACTGTTAGGTACCTGACAGACTAGTAAGGTGCCTAACAAAACTGACATGTCAAATCTAGAAGCAGCTGGCTCGTGGGCTAAGAAGTATTTCCTCGCGAGCCGGGCTTTGATGGAGTCTGTCCTGCGTCCGTACGATCTTGGTAGCACTCAGTGGTATGTCCTTTATCTGTTGGCAAACGAGGGGCCAGTGAGCCAACGGAATCTGACGCGCATGCTCGAACTTGAACGGGCGACGCTCAGTGCCGTAATTGGCGCACTCGTGCGAAAGGGACTCATCGATCAGATGCCAGATCCTGAAGATCAGCGTCAGAAGGTGCTGCAGATCACCACCACTGGAAGGAACCTGTGGGTGAAGCTTCCAGATCCTATCCAGCTCATCGCCACGGTCGCTTTCAATGGAGTCGATAAGACGGAGATAGCGACAACGAATCGGATTCTTCGAGAAGCGACCCAGCGGTTGAACGACTACAAAAAAGAGAGAAAACTAGTATGACAATTCTCGTAACTGGCGGTACGGGTCTCGTTGGTTCGCGACTCTTGAAGCGATTCGCAGAATCAGGTGTTGATTGCCGTGGGCTTGTGCGGCCTGGCAAAGTACTCCCCGAAGGAGCTACGCCAATCGAAGGAGACATTCTCAGCCCCGAATCGTTGGCGGCAGCCGCAGAAGGCGTGTCGGCAATCATTCATCTCGCCGCACTGTTCCGTACAGGTGATGACGACGAAATATGGAAAGTGAATCTCGAAGGCACTCGTAACCTCATCGGCGCTGTCAAGGAATACGCTCCCCATGCTCGGCTTTTGATGGCAAGTACCTCCAATGTTTACAACGCGAACAATTCGCACCCTGGGCGTGAGGACGATCAAGTAACCCCAACACTCGCTTACCCCGCAAGCAAAGTGGAAGCGGAGAGAGAACTTCGCAATAGCGGTCTGAACTGGGGCATTCTTAGGCTTCCATTTGTCTATGGGGACAAGGACGGACACTTGGAATCAGTTCCAGGACTCCTCAGTGGCATGAAGTGGCACCCCGCACAGAAGTTAAGCGTGCTTCACCATGTAGACATAGCAACGGCATTCGAACTTGCGCTGGCAGGAACCATGGATGGTCACATTGTCAACTTCGCCGATGATGCACCACTCACCATCTATGAAATTGCACAGATTGTCGGCTCTGCCTACGAATCATCTGCGGAACCTCTTACGAATCCGTGGAAGGGTCACATGGACGTGACGCTCGCGCGAAGCCTCGGCTTCCGGCCGAAGGTGCCGACTGTTTACCAGGCGATCCGCGAGGGGAAGCTCTAGAAAGCAACCTGACCACACGACCTCTGAAACAAACAAATACGACGTTCAAAATCTTAGTAACGGACTTTTGGTGGACCTTAGCGGACGGCATTCAAACCTTGCCCAATCACTAGCGGAATTGATCAAGGAGAATTTTCCTCCGCATACGAAACAGGTACTTCTAGAGGTTGGCAGAAGTGCCCCGTGGGTTGCGAGGCACTCTCGAAGCTCGGGGTAGAGCGGAATGGTAACTCGATACGCCACCTTCGTGGCGCCGCGAATCCCTCGTCCGATCAACGCCAAGATAACGAGAGCGAAGAAGCGACGGAAGCGCAGACCTTTAATGCGCACCGGCCCTTCGAGAACACCGGCCCACCATTTCGTTAAGAAACCTCTCACCTCAACGGCGCATCGCGATGAAAGCGCTGGTGGTCCACTAATAGATATCCAGCGCTGAGCAACTACCAAACGAGCGGGATGAGTCGATAGCGGGTGTGCGCGACGAACTCCTTGTAACCCGTGGGAAAGGTCGTCGAAAGGAGTCGCTCTTCCACGCGAATTCGATAAATCTGAAGCCCAAGAACACTCACTGCCCCAATCAAGTAAGTCATGCGAAAGCCGCCCAAGGCCAACCCAACAATCATGAGGAGTTCCGCGAGATACATCGGATGGCGTAACCACCGGTACGGACCCGTTGCCACGAGCGACTGCGTTTCGGGGATGATCGAGAAGTTCGACTTTAGACTCGCGAGGGCGACGAGAGCGAGGATCGCGCCGATCACAGTAACAAAGAGACCAATTTCGAACACGCCGGTTGATGCGCTCCACACGACAGGACCGCCTGGCAAAAATCCCGCACCTACCAAGAGGAAACTCGCGCAAAGTGAGGCGGCGATGACCCGCCCACGACCATCACGGGCTCGTGAATCCCTCCTGGTCCATAGGACAACTGCCGCACCGAGAACGAACGACCCGTAGAGAATCTCCCGCACGACCTCGACGGCCCTGGGCCAACTCGGGTTCGCCGCTAGGAGCACTCCTCCACGAAGGGCGTCGACGGCCTGTACCATCGCCAGCCACCCGAGAATCGTCGCCGGCGCAAAGATGACAAGCGTACGCTGGACGGTGCCACAGCGCCGTCGCCAACGTGACCTGGTGCGCTTCACGTTCGCGTCGCTGAAATCAGTCCCCAGAACTCGCACTCGTCTCGCCACCATAGCCACTAGGGAAACGCTCCCCCGCCGATTCCACTTGACGTCACGCCCTTCGCCGTGTCGGAGATTGACGTGGCCTCGACCGAGCCATTCTTCTCCTTAGTCCCCTGAACCGTCACGGTGTCGCCGGGCTTCAACCCGGAGAGAGCCGTTGAAGCGTTCCGGTCTACCGTCGTCGACGAGCTCACTTTCACCGCCACCAGTGAACCGCTGGAATTCGTCACGTAGAGGGTACCGCCAACAATGTCGGTCACGGTGCCCGTCGTTTCCTTGGACGCGGCTTTCGCCAGCGCACTGAGTCCTGATGTTGCACTCGTCGCGCCGCTACCCGACCCGAACAGACTACTGAGCGACGAGGTGGACGACGATGACTGGCCGCGCTGAAGGTAGGCACCGATCCAAAGTCCCGTCACGACAAGTAATAGCGCAGAGAATACAGTGACGAACCACGACGCGCGAAAGCCTTTCGACGTCGAGCGTTCGGGCCACTCTTCGGATTCGTCACCGAACAAGATGTCGAACCCTTCTTCACCCACCGGGTCTCGGTCCACGACGGCCACCGTCGAACTCAGTCCCACGCTGCCCTCACGCTCTTTGGGCGACTCACCGTCGTCTCCGTCCGTCAGTTTCTTCGTCATCACGACCGTCCTTTCTTCACTATTCGTAACGCAACGCGTCTATCGGACGCAGCGACGCGGCTCGATAGGCAGGGTAGAAGCCCGCAACGATACCCACGGAGATGGCAACACCCAGAGCGAGCGGAATGGAGTACGACGCCAAGACCGGCGTCACGCCATCAATTTTGAAGTGCGACACCAGGATGCCCGCGAGCGCCCCGCAGATCCCGCCGAGAAACGAAATCACCGTCGACTCAATCAGGAACTGGGTGAGTATGACCCCTTTTCGTGCGCCGATCGCCTTGCGGATTCCGATCTCGCGCGTCCGCTCGGTAACGGTAACGAGCATTATGTTCATCACCCCGATCGCGCCCACGAGCAGCGACACTGCGGCCACCCAGCCCAAGAGTGCCGTAAATGTCTTGGAGCTCGACGTCGCGGTCGAAAGCAGACTCGCCGAGTCGATCACGGTAAAGGGCAGATCCGCCACGGTCGTATCGTTGAGCGAGGCCAACGTGCTCTCGACTTCGCTCTCCGCCAATGACAACGTCGAGGAGGACTTGCCTTGGACGAGCAGCTCCGAGAACGACTGCGACTCGCCGGTGAGCTGATCTTGAACGGCGGTGTAGGGTGCGATCGCCACGGCGTCCTCATTGCTAAGGCCGCTCGATCCCTTTGACGCAAGCAGGCCGACCACCGTGAACTCCGAGGACCCGAGCTGGATCTGCTTGCCCAAGGGGTCGGAGCCCGTAGCAAAAAGGGCGCTCGCCACGGACGTGCCGATGTCAATCACCTGCGCGTGGTCAGCGACGTCGGCGTGAGAGATCGACCGGCCCGCCGACACCGTATAGTTCTCGGCCGCCAGATACGAGGCGGTCGATCCGATGACCGAAGTGGTGTAGCTTGACCCGTCATAGGTGGCAGACACGCTGGTCGTGACGACCGGCGACACCGATTTCACGTCGGGATCGTTCAGAGAGTTCGACAGCGCGGTCACCGACGCAGCGTTGAGGGTCGAGTTGCGAATCTCGGTTCCGCTCGAGGAACTCGAGCTCGACCCACTGAACACGGTCAGCGTGTTGGACCCAAGACTCTCGATCGACTTCTCGATTGACTGCGAACTCCCGGTACCAATCGCCAGCAACACGATTACCGACGCCACACCGATGAGGACGCCGAGCATCGTGAGCAGCGTTCGAAGCCAGTTGGACCCGATGCCTCGTACGGCCATCATGAGATTCCCAAATGCGGTGGACATCAGCTTTCGACTCCGCTGGCCTCGAAGGAGTACCTGCCCGATGGTTCGAGTTCGTACGACACCGCGTTTGAAGTGCTCTGCGGTCGGTCGCTGACGATCGCGCCGTCCCGTAATACCACGACGCGAGAGGCGTACTCGGCGATGTCGGGCTCGTGAGTGATCATCACGATCGTGCGACCCTGATCATGGAGGCCAGTGAACAGCGACATCAACTCGCCAGATGACCGAGAATCGAGGTTACCCGTCGGCTCGTCAGCCAAGATGAGCGAAGGGTTGGTACACATGGCTCGGGCAATTGCCACTCGCTGTTGTTGCCCGCCTGACAACTCATTGGAGAAGTGATCGAGACGATCGCCGAGCCCCACCATGCCCAACGCAACCACCGCACGCTTGCGGCGATCAGCTGGTTTGACACCCGCGTACGCCATCGGCAACTCGACGTTTTGAATCGCCGCCATCCGCGGAATCAGATTGAACCCTTGGAACACGAAGCCGATTTTCTTATTCCTTATTCGAGAAAGGGCCCGATCGTCGAGATTGCGGATGTTCACACCGTCAAGGCGATAGTGACCGCTGGTCGGCACATCGAGACAGCCGATGATGTGCATCAGCGTCGACTTGCCCGATCCGGACGTGCCCATGATTGCGACGAACTCGCCCTTCTGCACCGTGAGCGAAATGCCGCGCGTCGCGAGTACCTCTACGCCACCCATCATGTAACTCTTCACGATGTTCTTCAGCGCGATGATCGGCGTCGGCTTTCTCGAATCGATCACCTCGTCGTCGGGTGCGGCAACGTCAATCGGGACGATCACGGCGCTCCCCCGCCAAAGCCACCCCCGCTGAAGCCTCCGGTTGAGGTGGAGATTCCCGAACTGGTCGTTGCGCTGACCGACGCGGTGGGCTCGACGATGGTCTCGCCTTCGCTGACCCCGCTCGTGATCTGCGTGAAGGAAGTACCCACGATTCCGAGGGTGACTACGACGGTCTTCTGCACGCCCTTGCTCAGGACCTTCACCGTGGAGACGCTCCCGGTCGTCGTGATCGCCGCGCTCGGTAGCAAGAGAACGTTCGACGCCGACTGCACCACGACCGCCGCCTCCGCGGTCATGCCATCCTTGAGCGACTTCGGGGCGTGCTCGAGAGCGATGGTGACGGGGTATTCGACGACGTTATCGACCACCGTAGACACCTGCGACACCGCAGTCACGACACCACTCACCTCAGTGTCCGGCAGGGCGGCGAGCGTCACCGACGCCGTCTGGTGCACCTCAATCTTTATCGCGTTGGCCTCGGCGACGTCGGCGACGAGTTGGAACGAGCCAAGACTCTGGATCGTGACGAGCGCCGAACTCGACGAGGAACTAGACGTTGAGCTCGACGAAGAACTGGACGTGGAACTCGAACTCGACGTGGTAGAGCCGCCGCCACTCACCGTCTCACCCACCGAGCCGTTCACCGCGGTCACCGTGCCACTGATGAGCGCGACGAGTTGGGTCTCTTGGAGTGACTTCTCGTCCTGCTCCACGGACGTCTCATCTTGGGCAATGGATCCTTGATCTTGCACGAAGCCGACCTTGCCTTGGGCGATCGTCGACTGGTCCTGAGTGATCGTCGACTTGTCGGATTCAATGCTCGAAGAGGACACCTTCATGTTCGCCTGATTGACTTTCACCGCGAGTTCTTGCACCGTAATGCTCGATTGATCTTGGGTGATCTGATTGCCGTCGGAGTTGACCTGGGCTTGGTCGGTAGTGATAGTCGCGCTGTCGAGGGAGCACGAGGTCTTGGCGGTGCTCAGCGTCACTCCAGTACCCACGCCGGAGCCCACGCTATTGGTCGCCACGATCGTGAACAGGTACGTCGTATCGGCGCTGAGGCCGGTAATCGTTGCCGACACCTGCGTCGCAGTATTGCTCGCGCTGAGCGTCGCGGTGGCCGAGGACGAACCGTAGCCGTCAGTCGTGCCGTACTCGAAGTAGTACGTTGTGCTCGCTCCGTTGGGATTGACGGTCGCATTCAGCACCGCCGACGACGTTGAAATGGACGTGGCCGAGTCGGTGGCTACCGAAGGCGCCGAGCCCGCGGACGCCGTCACGGAATCCGAGGAGATACCGGATGACCCCGAGCTCGTCGACGCCGCGGGGCAGCCCAGTTCCTCATCAGAGTCGTACGTGGAGGTCGCGTCCGAAAGCGCCGTCTCGTCGTTGCCCTCCTGGGTCTCTTCCGTGGCCAGCTGATTCTGGTCGTTCGTCAGTTGTTGTTCCGCGTTGTCGAGAGTCTCCTGATTCTGATCTTGTTGCACCTGGGTGCCGCCGGCCTCAGCGACAGCGAGCGTTGACTTATCTCTCGCGAGGGACCGCTCGTCGTTCGTGTACGAAAGAAGCGAATCCGCGTAGTTCATTTTCGCCACCTTGAGCGACGTCGTGGCCTGCTGGAGCGCCGAACTCTCCGACGTTGCATCAACGCTCGCGAGGACCTGACCCGCCTTGACCTTCTCACCGACAGTCGCCGTCAGCGTCGCGAGCGTGCCGCCAGAGACGAGGTTCTCGTCGGCGGTCTCCACCGTCGAGAGATTGCCCGACGCCGAGACACTGGCCTGCACGGTTCCCTTGGTCACCTTGACGGTCCGTGTGACCGTCGCGCTCGAGGACGACGTGGAGTGGTAGATCGAGAAGAGGGCGAACGCGGCGACGATGGCGACCACGAGCGCGAGCGCGACGTAGCCGACGCGCTTGCGCGAGAGGAAGCCGGGTGCATTGATGCTCATGTCAGTATCTCCGTGTAGTTGATCATCGAGGGGGCGCGGTACGAAAGTGCATTGGGATTAACCGCTCTTAGGGGTCGTCTTGGGCAAGAGCACCGAGCACGCCGAGTACGCCTTCTTGTAGGTCGAACTCGAGGTGGAAGTGACAGCGGACGAGGATGACGTAGTGCCGTACGTTCCCTTGGCCAATGTCACGTGGTTGAGCGTCATGCAATTACGAAACGCTGCAAAAGACGTCGACGCGGTGGGCGATGCTCCCGGTCCGCCACCAAACTGCGAGCCCGCGGGAAGTAAGCCGGAGCATGCCTTTAGCGCCTTTTGAAATTTTCCGCCACCCTTGAAGCCGCCCGACTTACCGCCGCCTGAAGGAATCGTCCCGGAAGGAACGCCGCCTTTCGGAGGTCCGCCCGTGCCGAATGACGAAACCTTGACACCATGCTTTTTGAGACAATTATCAAACTTCTTCAACGACTTCTTGGTCGATTCCTTCGTCGTGGTCTTGGAGGACGCTGACGCAACGCCTCCCCCAACGACAAGACCGGCTCCCGAGACGGCCACAACAAGCACCACCGCGAGTGCCGAACAGATTCGGACACGAGCTCGTCGTGACGTGAGTGGCTTGCTTAGCGCGTTCGAGTAGTGGTTGGTCATCGCTACAGTATGCGAGGCGAATCTGGAGAATCGTTGAGAGCGCGATAATGATTTCCTGGAAACTCGAACGCGCGCTGCGTTGTGCCGGACCGTCTTCGCACTCAAATATTAAGACCCTGTACGTCCCTCTCTTACACAATCCTCAGGATCCCCTGCCAGACTTCGGCGGTGGCCATTGAGATACTGTCGGTCGAGGACGACGACAATCTCGCCTTCGTCATCATGACAACGCTTCGACTCGGTGGATTCAGCGCGACGCGCGCGAAAGATGGCCGAGAAGCGCTGCAACTTGCGCTCGAAGGCGAGAAACCCGACCTGATAGTTCTCGACGTCATGCTCCCCGACCTCAACGGATTCGAAGTCTGCCAGCGACTGAGAGAGGCGGGCTCCACTATCCCGGTGATCTTCCTCACCGCGGCCGATTCAGTCGGCGACAGGGTGCGGGGCCTCGTGATCGGGGGTGACGATTACCTCGCCAAACCGTTCAGTGGCGAAGAGCTCACCGCGCGCATCAGGGCGAAGCTTCGGCGCATCGGCAAGGCGCCAGAGGATCAGTTGTTGACGTGCCGAGATATCACCATCAATGAGAACTCTCACACGGTCACGAAGAGCGGTACGCCCGTGGACCTCTCACCGACCGAGTATCGGCTCTTGCTCTTCTTTATGACGAACGCCGGACGAGTCTTAAGCCGCTGGCAGATACTCGATCACGTGTGGAACTACAGCTACGAGGGTGACCCGACGATTGTCGAATCGTACGTGTCCCAACTACGCAAGAAGATTGACACGTCACCACCTTCGATCATTCGAACGGTGCGAAGCGTCGGTTACCGATTCGAACGACAGTGACGTCGAGGTGAAGCTTCGCGTCAGACTGCTGAGCGCCGCCATGGTGTTCATCGTGGTCATTTCGCTCCTGGGTCTCTTGTTAATTAACTCCGTAAGAACGTCAGAGATCCGCCAGATCGACCAGCAACTCAAGAACTTTCTCCCAACGTCGAAGATTACTGCGGCCACGAAACCGCCAGCGCATCCAACGGGTGCATCCGCGCCACCAGCCTTCAACGCGAGCCACTTCAGTGCGCTCTACGTCGCGACCATTACCAATGGATCGCGAAAGGTACTTTCGACACCACTCGGCACGGAGCATGCGTCGCCCCAGCTCCCGAAGACGGTCTCGACCTCGCTCGACAACGTCGTGATCGTCACCGTCGGATCCGCGACGGGTTCCCTTTCGTGGAGGGCCGTTCTCGTCGCTCTGCCGCACGGGCATACTCAGATCCTCGTGGCCGCGTCCCTCAAACAGGTTGACGCGACGATGAGGTTTCTCCGGCTCTCCCTCCTCCTGGCGGGGCTCATCATTCTTGCCGTACTCACCGCAACAGGTTTTTGGATTACTCGACTGGGACTACGCCCGATTGCCGAAGTCACCGAGGTCGCGGAGGCCATCGTCGAAGGAGATCGAACACGACGAGTGGCGGGAAGACATGAAGGAACGGAGGCGGGAAACCTCGCTCGCGCCTTCAACGTGATGCTCGACGAGCAACAGGCCTTAGAGGCACGTCTACGTCAGTTCGTCGCTGACGCGTCGCACGAACTTCGCACGCCCGTTTCGGTCATCCTGGGCATTACCGAATTATGGCGCCGAGGCGAGTTGAGAAGTGGCAACCAACGTGATGAGGCGATTCACCGCATCGGGGTCTCCGGCACCCAAATGGGGAGGCTCGTCGAAGACCTTCTCCTCTTGGCTCGACTCGACGAGGGCCAACCCCTCGAGCATGAGCCGGTTGACTTGGGGAGTCTTGTTCGCGAAGTCGTGGCTGACATCACGACCACCAACCCGACTCGGTCGATTGTTCTCGTCGTTCCTCGCTCGGTCGTCGTACAGGGTGACGAAGCCAGTCTCCGCCAAGTTGCCGTCAACCTCGTCGGCAATGCCATTCGGCACACGCCGCAGGACGCTACTGTCGTGGTCCGCGTGATTGAACGAGAGGATTTGGTGCTGCTTGAAGTGGAGGATTCAGGGCCCGGAATGACCCACGAGGACGCAAGCCACGCCTTCGATCGCTTCTGGCAAGCCGACTCGAGCAGGTCCCGAGCGGGAGCGGGCTTGGGTCTCGCCATCGTGCGAGGCATCGTCGACGCCCACCTCGGTGAAGTGTCCCTCGTGTCGGACGTCGACACTGGTACCCGAGTAATCGTGACCATTCCTCGTCAGGCACAGTGACTCGCGTGAAACAACAGGTACGCGAGTACTGAAGGCGCATAGCGCTTCACAGCCCCCGCATGAGGATCTGAAACCAAAACCCATCGTGGAAGATTCGTGGAGCTGACGGGACTGCAGTACGTTACGGCCAGTCTTATCAACAACCGCCATGACATACGATTCAGATCGGGGACACAATGTGCGTTGTAAAGCTTGGTGCGGCGTCGAGGATCGTCGCCCACGTAGGTCGCGGCTGCGATTAACGAAACCGCGGTCACTTTTGCTATCGAAAGTCCATGACCCGTATCAGGCAGCGAAAACTATCCGCCCGAACCAATCCTGAGCGTGGGTACCGTGGTCGATGGGACGGTGATGGTGGGGTTTCCGGGACCTGAGGAATTCGTCGCGCCGCTCGTGTGGGCCGCGTTACCTGCACCCTTGCCCAGGTAGAGCAGCACCTCAATGACGCCGTTGTTTTCCGTCGTCACGAAGCCCGCACTGGGGTTGGCGATGTTCCACTCGCCAAACACGACGGGAATCTCGGCGAGCACGTCCAGCTGGCTCGACGTGCGCTCCACCGAAACGCTGAAGTTGACCTTCTTGGTAACGCCGTGCATCGTGAGTTCGCCCGACACCGAGCGCTGGGTCACGTCGCCAAGCGCCGTGCTCGATCCGAGGTTGATGGGCGACGTCAACTTGAGTGTGGCGATCGGGTACGACGCGACGTCCATGATTCGACCATCAAATTGCGCGTTGCGCATCGATTGGTCGCTCTTGACCGATGCGAGATTCACGTTCACGATGGCGGCGCTGACGCTCGACGACGTCAGCGTCGCCGAGCCCCACACCTCTTTCGTGCGCCCGACGGCCGTCGTTTTTTGACCTACGAGAACCTCGTTGACACGGTAACCGGCGACCGAACCGCTTTGCACCTTCCACGTGCCCGCGAGTGACGTCGACGTGGCCACCGTGCTCGTCGCGCCTGAGGTCGACGCCGGTGCCGTCGTCGTCGTCGCGGGCAGCGACAATTTGGCGGGCGGTGGACCCTCAATGAAGTGGATGAAGACGTACGGCACGGCGACCGCGAGCACCGCGATGGCAACCACGACCGCGATGACGCGCCGACGGAGTCGGTGGCGGGCTTTAGACAAAGCGGTCTCCCTCAGAGATGAACGACGACATTAAGACGACTCATGGTAATTAGGCACCATAAGTGTGACGTCTCGCGTCATTAAGAATCGGGTAAAGAAGCCCCCCGCCCGTCACACTTTGATCAGGAGGGTCAGAAAGAAGGGAGGGTGGGCGCAATCGAACAACCCAAACGTGGGAGCCATAGACCTTATACAAGTGAAGTGGTTCTAGATACGTGGACGAAGGGGCGCTCGGCCAACTTCGACAGCCGCATTTCCTACAACGATCCGTGGGGCGGTTTCAAGGGATCATCGCAACATTTGGTGAGCCATCCCTAACGGAGTGACAATCAAGGGGACGCGGTGCGTGTTCAACTCGCGAAACCGCCCGAACAATAACGACGCAGTCTTTTGATCGAAAGCGCCGATGACTAGTAACCAGGCCGCCGTAATCATGTAACACGTGTTGGTTACGATAGCTATCGCTGCAATATAAAGACCAAACTGGTACCCAAAGATAAATAGTGCCGCACCGATCATCTCAGCCAGGTGTATGAAGCTTCCGCCAACTATGCGGGAGAGTCGAAGACCCGTGCCCATCCTTATGGCTTTGGCGTAGCCCTTGACAAAAACGGCTGCCGAAATACCAGAGACGACGGCCAGCTCTGCGCCTATTGACTGATGGTTTTGAGCTCCCATCAGTACAAGCGCACAGCGCATGAATACGAGTGCCAGACCCGTCAGAGTGTTTATGGCTCGATAACGATGTGTTGCGTCGATGGCGATTACTTTGAGGTTGAGTGACATCGCCACAAAAACCAAGCCGGTGAGCGTGACTGCGCCTGTTCCGACCAGGAGAAAGAAATCAGTCCACTGCCCAGACTCAAAAATACTGGCCGCAATCATGAGCTAATCGTAACTTGTGCGAATCGTCCTTGGCCAGGCCGCAGACCTCACTCACAAGGTCCTCCGTCGAGGCCGCCGGGGCCAAGAGTGATCACGCTCGGCTCCCCGTCGATGCATCAATCAGCTCCCGTCAATCGCTGCAAAAATAGTGCTCGTCCTGCGATATACAACGAACGGCTAACTTCGAAGAAACGATCGGGGATGTCTGAGCTCACTCGGCATCGGCACTTTTCGATCGGGCGCTCCCGCACGTTGGGGTTTCTTTACGGCTAGGCGATGCCACCGCCCTTTGGATATCCTGTCGATTACCAAGACTCGGAGGTGCCATGGACAAGGACTTAGTCGATCAAGTTATCGATGTCGCTCAGCGGGTGGTGGCCAGCGGGGCAATCTCCGCCAACGGACACGGGAACGTGAGCCTGCGGGTTCCTGGAGCGGAGGAGATGTACTTCACCGCGGGCCCGTCGCTACGAAACCATTCACCTTCCGCCGTCGTACGAGTTGGACTGAACGGAGTCCTTCTCGAGGGTGATCTGCCACCCATCCAAGGTGCTGTGGTGGCGATGCACACGGCGATGTACGCGGACCACCCCGACGTTGGCTGTGTCTTGCATACGCATTCGCCGTACGCGACCGCCTTCGCCGTAGCCCACCGTCCGATCGGCTGTTGGGTCGAAGCCCTGGCCATGTTCGGTTTGCTGACCGGAGTCCCGGTGGCGAATTACGGTCCGCGGGGATCGGACCAAGCGGTGGCCAACATCCGGGCCGCAATCACCGCGGGGGTTCCCGCGGTGTTGTTGGCGAACCACGGGGTCCTGGTATTCCACCGAACGCCTGAGTTGGCCATCCAGGTTGGCGGAATCGTAGAAGAGGCCGCACAGGCAGGGCTCAACTCCAGCGGTCTTGGCGGTCCCATCGAGATTCCAAAGGAACTCCGTGAGGCAGCTCTCCAGCGCGCCATGCTCTTTGAGCACCATGGAACGGCGCACGCCTAGACCTAACCTCGAGGTCCGGGCTTGGCCTGCTCGTTCCATCGCCAGGCTCTAGTGCCGCAACCTTCCGACTAGATGAATCGACCCAGGGATTCCGGAGACTTTGACCGGCACTAGTTCCTGCTACCCATTTTGGTATTGAAATCAGTCCGCCTTCTTCTCGTTGATCGACGGTGCGACGACACGCTGAAGACATTGTCGCAATCAAAGACGTGCAACTATTCGTCAACTGGCAATACGTTGCATGACTGACCACGACGCGTGGTCCTCACCGGACAAAGCTCGAACCTGCAAGTCCGGCGGAGACTGGACTTGCTTTCCCGAATCATTGAGCGTCAAGAAAGAATTGATGGAGGCATTTGAAACGTGTTCCAATCCCCTCGCCAGAGATTGGACAGGGAGTAGATCCCACAGCTATCGCGGATTGACGCGAAACACTGCGTGCAGCGGCGCGATCCGTTCGAAGTCTTTTATGGGAGCCCGCCAGTTGATTGAGAAGTGAGCTCGTGCTGACCACGCAAAAAAGAGGTATCGCTTCAGGATCGGTGCACGTTCGGATGCGGGAACCTCTACGAGTGACACATCGCGCCAGCGGCCGTGAAGGAGACGTGCGTGGCCATTGCTCGCTCGTACGTTCTCCACCCAATTCGACGTGCCTTCGAGCATCGACGCGAGGTACCAGGCTCCGTGGAAACGGATAATCGCTAGCGGAAGCTCAACGATTCCTCCACTGTTCCGTCCTCGCACCTGGAGCACTGCCGCGATCGGCAAGAGCCGGGGCTGCGGCCCGTGGATGAATCGGCGGTGGATCGCCTTTGCCTTCTCGGTTGGGTGACCGCCTGCGTACAGCGCTCGCAGCCTGGCTTCCCGCTTTCCTTTGGACCTGCCGTTCCAGCTTTGATGGTCAGAGGGCACAGACCAAGCATGACAGAAGCCAAAGTTCGGCGCAGCGAGGCCGGGGGCCTCGGTGGCTTCATTGCGACGGAGTTCACGACTTGTTTGGCCCGGCGTCGAAGCGTAGCGCCATGACGTGGCGACGCGTACCAATATGCACCAAGAGTTCGACGACGCGGGTACGAAGGTACTCGTCCAGGGTGCCCGTCCAGGGTGATCGTCAGGCCTCCCGTGACGTCACGCATGCGCACACCCGAGCGATCACCCGGTGTCGATCGCTGCGTGACGCCGTTGGTCGTCGAGCACCGCAGTAGCGTTGTCCCCTATGAACTCGTCGAGTGTCTTGCCACATCGACGACGCCTTGGCATACTCGCCATTTGTTGCATGAGCTTGTTCATCGTCTATACCGACAATACGATCGTTAACGTCGCGTTGCCGTCAATCGGGCACGACTTTCACGCATCGCTGTCGGGACTGAAGTGGATCGTGGACGCCTACACGCTGGTGCTCGCCAGCTTCTTCACGCTGGCGGGATCGACGGCTGACCGATTGGGCCGGCGTCGGGTGTTCGTGATTGGCCTCAGCCTCTTCGCGCTCGGTTCGCTCGCCTGTAGCCTCGCGCCAAGTTTGACGTGGCTGGTGATCTTTCGGATGTTGCAGGCCGTAGGTGGCTCCATGTTGAATCCGGTGGCGATGTCAATCATCCGCAACACGTTCACCGACTCGCGCGAGCGAGCCCGCGCCATTGGCATCTGGGGTGCCGTCACGGGCATCGCCCTGGCGATGGGACCGATCCTGGGAGGACTGCTCGTGCAGAGCGTGGGCTGGCGATCCATCTTCTGGGTGAACATTCCCATCGCCGCGCTCGCGGTGGTGCTCGCGACGGCATTCATACCGGAGTCCAGAGCCAAGACGCCTCGTCGCTTCGACCCTCTCGGTCAACTTCTGGTCCTGGGGGTTCTCGCGTGCGTCACCTACGCCATCATCGAAGGTCCCAACCACGGATGGAGATCGACTCAGATCCTCAGTCTGTTTGGCGTCGCGCTCCTCGGCCTCGGCGCACTCATTCGATATGAACTACGCCGTCACGAAGCGTTGATTGAGGTCCGCTTCTTCAAGAGCGCTCCGTTCTCCGGTGCGACGTTGATTGCCGTGGCGTCGTTCTTCGCCTTCGGGGGATTCCTCTTCCTCAATACGCTGTATCTCCAGGACGTGCGGGGCCTTTCGGCGCTGGGAGCGGGCCTTGACACGTTGCCGATGGCGGGAGCGATGGCGCTCACGTCGTCGCTCTCTGGTCGAATCGTGGCGCGCTTCGGTGCAAGACCGTCGCTCACGGTGGCCGGAAGCACCATGGCGATTGGCTGCTATCTCCTCACGAGCCTTTCGACGACCACTTCCTTTGATCGGCTCTTCTGGGCGTACGTGATCTTCGGTATCGGCTTCGGAGCGGTCAATGCTCCCATCACCAACACGGCCGTGTCGGGAATGCCCGCGAGTCAGGCCGGCGTCGCGTCGGCGATCGCGGCGACGAGCCGTCAGATCGGCCAGACGTTGGGCGTGGGCATAGTGGGCTCGGCGGTGGTCTCCGGCCTGGGTCGAGGGTTAGTACTGAGGAATTTCGCGAGTACAACGCACGTTGATTGGTGGCTGTTGAGTGGATGCGGCGTGCTCGTGCTCATCCTGGGGCTTGGCAGTACGTCGAGCTGGGCAGCCGATACAGCTCGGCGAACCGCGCTCAGGTTTGAACTCGACGATGTTGTGACTGGCCCGTCGAGTCAGTAGATGTAGGTCACTGTGCGTCACGCTGCACGAAAGATGCCCAATGGGCACGTGGTGGAACTTAGCGGACAGCTTTCAGACCTTTCTGAGTGCCTGGATCAACTCGTGAAGGGGTGAAGTCGGCCGGGTCGCAAGGATCTTTGCTCCTGAGAGTTGCTACGGGGTTCCATCCTGCCTGTTCTGCCATCACGTTTCGACATTCGCGTAGCGGCTGTCAAAAGTCGATGATTCGCACCATTCCCTGCAGACTTGCCAACCTATCCGACGCCATTCAATTTGTCGTGAGCGAATGCATTAATTCCGTCAACGGAATGTCGGGGCAATGTGTGGCGCCGCGCCACTCATTCCTACTTGGCACGCGCCACGGCCAGAGCGGCGAAGTACCGGAACTGGGTGACGCTCACCGCCGGATAACTTCCCTCGAGGATTCCCAGGATGTCACTGCCCTTGCGCACGATGAGATAGTCCGTCTTCACGGTGATGCGCTTGCCGGCCAACGTCACCACGTAGGCCACCCTCGCGCTGCCGTAGCTCGGCACAACGAGCGGGCGAAGCGTACCGACCACCGGGTAACCCTTCAGCACACCCTTGAACGTCCGGCACTTCGCGATGGCCCCGGCAACCTTCTTGTAGGCCACCTTCACCTTGGAGTACGTAGTGATCGTCTCGTCAAAGATTGGATAGCCCTTGGCCGCCGCGAAGAAGACCTGCTCCTCGTGGGTCTCCTTCACCCCATTGGGCGCCAACAGAGCGGCGAGGCAGCCTAGACGCGGATCCCCGCGTGGGGCCTCGGCCACCCAGCCGGCGGGCATCTGATGGATGGTGACTGCCTGGGCCCGAAGGCTGGCGGTGCTCGACGGCAAACCCGCCGCCGATGCGACCACGGGTCCAAGCAACGACATTGAGACGGATGCCGCCGCCAGTGCTACAAGAACTCGTACCGAACACTTCATGATTTCCTCCCTATTCAATCCCTTCCTACACCCGTCACTGTCGGAATGTTGGGGACGTTGGTCCCGACTTTGATTCGAAAAGTGATTCGAAGTGAACCCCAGAAGCTCCAAACGTTGGCCGTGACCACGGAGAGAAACTTGCGTCGCTCCTCCGGAGAGCAGATTTGTAGGACGCAACAATGTGCCTTAACCGATCGGACACTGAACAGCAACGTTCACTAGGGAAAACGTTGTATCTTTGGCAACGATGCGTGGACCTCGGCTCTAAGACTGACCGAAATGGATTACAAAGGGTTCCTGCGAAAATGGGGACCACGTGACCAAACAAGAGCTCGACCGAGCCGTCCGACACCGCCTGGCGATTATTCGTTACGCCCAGGAAGTGACCCACAGCGTGGCCAAGACCTGTCGCCGATGCGGCGTGAGTCGAACGCAGTAGGACAAGTGGCTTCGCCGCTACGAGGCCGAGGGCGTGGTTTTGCCAACGACGTCAGGCGGGGTCGTCAGATTGGTGTTCTCGGCTGAGAGATGTCCGTCAGTAGCATCAACGGGGAATGAGCAATGACGCCATTCGCTCCAGCCCGTAGAGACCTCGCTTCGCGTCGCCGACGAGAGATAGAAGACCTGAGTGCCACGACGCAACTTGACGAAGAAGATACCTGGTTCAGTTTGGATACTGGGCGTCGTCAGTTTCTTTAACGACATTGCCAGTGAGATGCTCTACCCACTATTGCCCATCTTCATCACACAAGTACTCGGCGCGCCAGTCGCAATCTTGGGTCTGATCGACGGAGTGGCCGAAGGCGCGGCCGCTGGATTCAAGGTCCTTTTCGGTCATTGGTCAGATCGACTTGGGAGAAGGCGACCATTTGTCTTCTGTGGCTACTTGGCTTCTGCAGCATCAAAGGTCGTCGTAGCGATGTCGACTACGTGGGGATTGGTATTCGTAGGAAGGGTCCTGGACAAACTTGGAAAGGGTGTGCGCACCGGTGCGCGCGACGCCCTGCTTCTAAGCGCTTCCAACTCCAAGAATCGCGGCCTGGTGTTCGGGGTTCAGCAGAGCCTCGACAGCGCTGGCGCCGTCGCCGGGCCCTTGCTTGCCCTCGTCCTCCTGCACTCCTTTGGCAATGACATTCGAACGGTCCTGTACATCGCCTTCATCCCCTCGGTCATCGCCGTTCTCATGGTTTCTTTCGTACGAGAGGCTTTGACTAAGAATGCCCCGACGGCAAAGAGCGGTGAAACGAGCGAACCGGTGGCGGAGACCGGCACGGGCATCGAAAGCGCCGTCGCCACACCGAGGCTCACGCTCCGGTCGCTACCTCGAGAGTTGCGTATCTTCTTGTTCGCCAGCGGACTGTTTGCTCTCGGCAACAGCTCGGACAGCTTCCTCATCCTGCGAGCCAAGGGTATCGGACTGAGTATCTCCCTGGTGAT
>Ga0182030_10011228_pt1 | contig 18089 bp, 3 predicted proteins | sample 812S3MmetaG_FD_121299 | JGI IMG/M metagenome (GOLD analysis project Ga0182030, IMG submission 121299) | Permafrost microbial communities from Stordalen Mire, Sweden - 812S3M metaG (Illumina Assembly) | ecosystem: Environmental > Terrestrial > Soil > Wetlands > Permafrost | place: Sweden...
GGTCTGCAGCGCGATGCCGTTGCTGAAGAACAGCGTGCCGTTGGTCTGGTAGTAATCCTGGCCGGCCAGCGCGGTGCCATTGGTGGTGGTGAAGTTCACCGAGACCACGCCGGTGTTCGCGTTGGAGCGCGTCACCGAGACGATCACGTTGGTTCCGCTCTTGAGGACACCGAAGAAGTTGGTGCTCAGCGAGACGCCCGCGTCGGCGTCGAGCAGGTTCACCAGCGCCGACGCGTGGGGATACAACACCGCGGGCGCCGACGGATTAGCCAAATTCACCGTGAACGACAAACTACCGGTCACCCGGGGATCGTGCAGCACGGGGATGCTCAGGGACTCAGTCGATTGTCCCGGCTGGAAGGTCAGCAGCCCGCTGCTGGCGCTGTAGTCGACCCCGGCCACCGCGGTGCCGTCCGCGGTGGAATACTGCACCGTGGTGGTGTCGTTGGTCAGCAGCCGGTCGATGATCAGAACCACCGCGCCCGCCGTCTCGTTCGTCACGTAAACCGCGTTACGGAACCCGATGCCCTGATAGACGTTCACCAGGGTGACGGTCGCCGTCGCCGGCCCCGAGATGGTCGCGCCTACCGCTCCCGACAACTGCACGCCGAAGGTCGAGTCCGGTCCTGCCTGTTGCGCGTTCAGCACCGTCACATAGAGCGTCTTGGTCAGCTCGCCATCCCCAAACGACAGCACGCCGTTCGTGGCCACGAAGTTGACGCCGGGAATCGCGCTGGTCGCATTGGTGCCGGCGACGGTGGCAAAGTTCACGCTCACCGGTCCGCTCTGCCCGTTGGTCCGCAGCACCGTGACCGCCACCACCCCGGCATTCTCCGCCACGCTGTAGTTGGTCTGCGCCAGGACGAACTGGCCCGCGCTGCCATTGGTCGTCAGAATCACCATCGTGGCCTGCACCGGAGTCAGCGCGAGCGAGTTCACCGCGTTGGTGATCTGCAAGCCCACCGTGGTGCTGTTCAACATCAGCGGATTATTCAGAATGGGCACGAAGATGTTCACGTTCGTCTGCCCGACAGGGAAGAGGAAGGCGTTGGAAACCGCCAGATAGTCAGTGCCTGCCAGTGCGGTCCCGTTCGTTGTCGTGTAGAACGAAATCGAGGACGCAAGGCGGCTGCTCCCCAACCGCTGAAGCTGGATCAAGCCGCTCCCGCTCGGGACATTCTGCGGAAACGCGTAGTTGGTCGAGCTGAAGCTGATCGAGCTGTCGTCGTTGAAGATCGTCAGCGTCGCCAGGTACTGGTCCCCCAAGGAGGCGCCGTCCTGCGGGCTGGTCAGACTGAGATTGGCCACCAAGTCGGGGGTGATCTTGAAATCCTGCGTGATCGGCACCGTCACCGTCTGCAAGGTTTCGCCGTTCCCAAAGGTGAGATTCGTGGTCACTGCGGTGTAGTTGACCCCGGCGATCGCCGCGTTCGTTCCGGTCCCGTTTGCGGTCCTGAACGTAATGCCCACCGGGCCAAACGTCCCGCCCGTCCGTTCCACCGTGATCAGGGCGTTCGTGCCGTTCTCGTCCACCGTGAAGTTGCCCTGCACGAAGGTCAGCGCCCCGTAACCGGCCAGCGAACCGCCCCAAATCCGAGCCAGGTGAGACCGCGGTTGGCCATTGAAGTTGGAGAAACCGCCCCCGACTACGATGTTGCCCACCGAGTCCAGTGCCACGCTGTCGATGTTGCCGTCGGCACCCAGGCCGAAATTGATGCTGGGATCCACCGTCCCATCCGTCGAGAGACGCGTGATCCGGCTCCGGTGAACCCCACTGCCGAAGGTGAAGTCACCTCCCAAGATGATCCGATTGTCCTCTTGGAGCACCACCGAATTGACCGTGTCGTCGGTCCCAACACCGACGTTGAAGGTCGTGTCGATGGAGCCGTCCCCGTTCAGGCGCACGACGTGATTGTAGGCCGCTCCGTTGAAATAGGTGAACGAACCGCCGAGCACGATCCGTCCATCCAATTGAATCGCCACCGAACGCACCGCGTTCGTGGCCCCGAGGCCGGGGTCGAAGGTCGTGTCGAGGGAGCCGTCCGGGTTCAGCCGGGCGATACCATTCCGCGGATAACCGTCCACCGCGGTAAAATCACCCGCGATCAAGATGTCTCCCCCATTGAGCGTGGCCAGCGGATAGACCGCGATCGAGTAAATCGTGCACCCGCTGGTGAGCACGGGCGTGAAGGCCGCGTCGAGCCCGCCGTTCAAGTTCAGCCGCGCGAGGGACGAATGCGGGAGGCCGTTGAAATAGGTGAAGTTGCCACCCACCAGCAGTTGCGGCGACCCGCCCCCCGTGACGGGGGCCTCGGCCAGGGAATACACCGGGCCGTCCGCCGCGGCACCGGGGCTGAACGATTGATCGGGCGAGCCGTCCGGGAGCAGGCGCGCTATGTGATTCCGCGTCAGGCTGTTGAGGTTCGTGAACGCTCCGCCCACGAGAATCTTGGTGTCGCTCTGGAGCAGCACGGCGTTCACCGGGGCGTTCGCGCCGCTCAACCCGGCCATGAAGTTGGCGTCCAGGCTCGCGTCGGTGTTCACCCGGGCGAGATGATTCATGCTGATCCCGCTGGCCAGCGTGAAGGCCCCGCCGACCACGATCTGGCCGTTCGTCTGCACCTGGACCGCGGCGATGTCACCATTAAAGCCCGGCACCGTCGGATTGAAGTTCGGGTCCAGCGCTCCCGGCGGGGCGTTCACCGCCTCCACGTCAATGAGCGTCACCGTGGCGGTCGCCGGACTCCCGAGATTGGCGCCGACGGGAGTGACCCCCGATAGAGAGACATTGAAATAGAACCCGGTGGTGGGATCCACCACTCCGTCATCGATCACCGGCACCGTGAAGCTGGCGGCCACCTGACCCGGCTCGAACACCAAGGTTCCGCTCGTGGCGACGTAATTGGGCGTCGTGCCCTCGCCCTGGTAAAAGGTCCCCGGCCCGTCGGAGGTGGCATAGTTGACGGTCAGGGTCTGCGTTGTCCCGCCGTTGCGCACCACGGTGAGCGTGGCGTAACCGCCGCTTTCATTCACGACGTAGTTCGTCTCGCTGAACTCCAGCGTCCCGTAGTAGTTGTCGTCAACAATCCCCACCTCGGCGGTCGTGTGCGAGCCGCCGAGGATGAGCGGCGCGTTCGTGGCGTAACCGATCGGGTTCGAGAGCACCAACCCCAGCGCGGTGCTCTGCCCCACTGTCCCGTCGTTCAGCAGCGGCACCGCAACATAGCGGGGCGTGGAATCGCCGCTGTTCCAAGTCAGATTGGTGAGCACGGTCACGTAGTTGACGCCGGGTTGCGCGGTGCTGTTGTTGGTGGTGCTGCAGACCACGGAGATCACGCCGCGCGCCGACCCCACCCGGGTGACCGTGGCCACCACGCTGCCGGCGCTCTGCACGTTCGTGTAACCTGCCGAGTCGAACCTCACATAGCCCAGTGGATAGTTGTCATCAATGATGGACAGCGAGGCGTTCGACGCGCCGAGCGAGCCCAGCGTCGGCCTCGAAAGGGCCAACCCCACGATCCGATCCTTGGGCTGAATGAGCGTGTTCTGGATGATCGGCACGGCGAACGTCATGTTCGTAACGCCCGCCGCGAACTGTAGAGTGCCGTTGGTGGTCCAGTAGTCCACACCGATCACGGCGTTGGTGCTCGTGGCGGCCGTAGTGGTGTAATTGACGGATACCTGGCCGTAGGACCCATTGGTCCGCGAGAGGGTGATGATCGCCTGTCCCTGGCCCTCGGTGACCGTGTAGAGGGCCTGGGCGAAACCGATCACTCCAACTTGGTGGCTGTCGTCCACGATGGTGAACTGGGCGGACTGGTTTCCCAAGGCCTCGCCCACCGGGATGTTGGCGCCGCCCAGGAAGAAAACGTCCGCACCAGGCGGGTTGGCCAACTGGAACAGCGCCGACCGGTCCCCGCTGTAGCTGTTGCGCACCAGGTCAACGTTTACCTGACCGGGCGTGTATTCGAAGTAATAACCGCCCCAGGCGTTGATCGGATAGATGTTGGTCCCCTCCATCGCATCCTCATACTGGCGGGAGGTGCCGCCGTTGGCGCTCACGTTGTAAGGGGCCAGCCAGTCACTTTGAAACACCGGCGCATCCGCATAGTAGCTGTAATCGCTGCCCGCGGCGGCGACGTTCGAGACGACCTGGAAATTGGCGGACAAGTACCCGAGGCTGCCGTTGAGCCGGTTGAGCGTGATGCTCAGCTTCTGATCGCTCTTGTTGACGTTGTAATTGGTGAACGTCAGGTTCAGGTTGCCCGGTCCCCGGGTGGCCCCGCCGATAAGCCGGGCGTAGTTCGAGCGGATGCGAATCCCATTCCGGGCCTTCGGCTCCATCCAAACGTTGTTCGTGTAATCCAACTCGACGAGATTGTTGGTGGTGTCCAGCGTGTAGTTGTTCGGGTCGATGCGAGTCAGAATATTCGCCTGGCCGCCGCCGACCTGGCTGAAATCGCCGCCAATCATCAGGGCGCCATCACTCTGGATCGCGCTTGCCAGGACGACCCCGACCGGCTCCGAGAAACGAAACCGGTGCAAGCCCGCGAACTGGTTGAACGTCCCGTCCAGGAACGTCGTATCCAGGGTGCCGTCGGCGAGAATCCGTGCCGCCCCGAGCCGGCGTGTTCCATTGTACGACAAGAACTGCCCGGCGATGAACGCCGTGCCATCGGCTTGGGCGTTGATGCTGTTGATGTTGTCGTCGGCCCCGCTCCCCGGGTTGAACGAGTGATCCAACACCCCGTTGGCGGTAACGCGGGCAATCCGCGAACGGGCAATGTCGGCGACGTTCTGAAACGCGCCGCCCAGGATAAGGCGTCCCGCGTTGTCCAGGGCCAGCGCGAGCACAGTTCCGTCTGCCCCGGGACTGACAGCGCTGCCGAACGTTGCGTACACCGTCCCATTCGAATTCAAGCAAGCGATGTTGGCCACCGCGGTCGAGCCCACCGCGGAAAACGCCCCGCCGACGAAGATCCTCCCCGCGCTGTTCACGGCGAGCGCATAGATGCTCTCCCCGGTGAAGACCGGCGCGTTCGCGGTGAAGGTCGGGTCCAGCGATCCGTCCGAGTTGATCAGCGCGATGTGACTGCAGTTCGTCAGGTTGTAGGTCGTGAAATCGCCCGCGATCAGATACTTGCCCCCCGGCAGGGCCAGCGCCGTCCGCACCGTGCCATTCGCCCCAAAACCGGGCGTGAAGGTGGGATCCAAGTTGCCGTTCCCCTGGACCATCGCCACCCCGCTCCGCAGCACACTCTGGTAGGAAGAAAACGCTCCCGCGATAAAGTAGCCGCCGTTGCCATTCGGCAACACCGCATCCACGAAGGCATTGGGGCCGTCGCCCGGATCGAATGACTCATCCACCCATCCGGCGTAGGTGACCCGGGCGATCCGGTTGCGCCGATGCGTGTCGTAGGAGGCGAAGTCCCCGCCGATCATCGTCGAGTCCGCCGTCTGCGAGGTCACCACCAAGTTGGTCGTCACCACGCCATTGTTGGTCAGCACCACTGTGTTCGTGAAGTAGATGGCGTTGGTCAGCACAAAAATGCTCATCACCTGGCCGTCCGCGCCCGGGGCCACGTTGTCCGGCGGATCGGAGTTCACCGGCTGCGGCACGACCATCGTGAACGTGTGATCCGGATTGAAGTACTGATCCACGGCCCCCGCCGGCGGGGTGTTGTCGTCGAACAGAATCGTCACCACCGCCTCGACCGACGAACTCGGCCAGGTGGGCGCCCCATCGATATCCCGATAGAGCGTGATGTGAAAGTCCTTGTTCAGCTCGGTGACCCCGTTCATCGGAATGGAGAAATTGATGGGAGCCGCGGGCGACCCCACAGGAATGTTGACCGTCCCCTGGGCCAGGATGAAATCGGAGTAATTGGGGGCGAAGAACCCGGTCTCGGGGGGGCTGGTAATCGCGTAGTCCGATTCGGCCTGCAAGGCGAACTCGTTGTTCAACTGCTCCTCCGGAGCGGAGTACTGCAGCAAGTTGTTCACTTGGTAGTTGATTGTGGCGGAGTCGGCGCTGGTGTTCGCCGGGTTCGGGTAGCGATTGACCCAGACCGTCACGTTCGCGTAGTAGGTCGCCACATCCCGCGGCACCCGGTAATGCACGCGCTGGAAGCCGAAGAAATCGTGGGTCGCCAACGTGGTGCCCACCGTGAACAGGTACGGATCGTACCCGGGCGTCATGTTGTACGGGTCCGGCCCGGTGGTGGTGATGATGCGCACGATTGCGTTGGTCATCGTCGCATCCAGGCGCGGCGGTGACACCAAGGGCGATTCGGCAGCATCCAAGCGTGGGTTCGACAATTGGATGTTAAAGTCCTTGCTGATCGGGAGGGGGGGCCCGAGCGGGCTGTACTGCGGAAACCCCGGGGGAGCGATGGGGATGAGAATCGACTTGCTCATCTCGTTGTCATCGAAGACCAACGTGCCGGTCGCATTCGTATAGTCAATACCCGCCGCCGCGTTCGTGCTACCCAAGCCGTCCTGGGTGGCATAATCGACCAGCACCCGCCCGGTTGATCCGCCCACCCGGGTCACGGTCGCCAACACGCCCGGCACACCGTATTGGTAAAACGTCGACCAAGTGGTCACGGAGTCAGGCTCCCCCTCCCCGTCCGCACAGACAAACAGCGGCAGGGTGCTCAGGGTGTCATACTGCTCCGTCGCCCACCGGAACATCCCGGAGGAGTGCATGGCCCAGTTGAAGCTCAGGGTTCCGCGGTTGCCGGGTTTGCTGTCCAAGGCAACGTAGTAAACCGTATTGGAAACCGCGTTGAACCGCACCAAGCTTGGGCCGGTGGGGAAGAGCGAGATGTTCGCCTGCAAGAGGTTCGGATCGATCGCCCCATATTTCACCATTTGCATGGGGTACTGGAAATCGTTGGCGGCGATCTGGGTCAGATGCGCCACGTCCGGGCCGGTGTACACCGCGAGCACCGTCTCCAAGTAAGCGTTTTGCGGCTGACCCGTAAACGGGTTGCTCTGGGTGGCGAACGTGGAGAGGGTGTCCATCGTGACCTCCCCATTGGCCGGAGCGCGCCACTGGTACCAGACGGAGGCATTCGCCCGGAAACCGGCGTGGGGTGGCTCCCCAGGCTGGGAGGTCGCGGTCGAGTTGTCGACATTAGTCGTGCCGTAGCCCCCGGCCAGGACAATCGCACTCGCGAAGTTGTCGTTGACGGGTTGGGCCAAACCGGTCACCGCCATCAGGCAGAGACCCGTCAGGACACCGAGGGCCCGCGGCCCCCACAGGCTGCTCATTCTCGTTCCAAAGTTTCGCATAACACTTGACTTCACATCGTTAACCAACCGGGCCCGGAAACCCCGTCTGACCCGGGACCCCAGCCGTTCGCGGCTTCCGGGGGTTCCCCGCCAGATGGCCCCAAAGGCCGCGGCGACTCAGGGCGCAAGCATCACCGCGCCGCTGTTCTCGTTTGAGTAGTTACCCAGAAAATAACCGACGGCATTGCCGCCTTGCTGCAACACAACGCCCTGGAACTTGATGGCAAACCCGTCCACCGAAGTCGTCCGCCCGCTGAAGTAGCCGGACGAGGCAGTGAAACTCAGTGTCGCACCAGAAAGGCGCGGCAGCCGGGCGCCTGCTCCAAGCGTGAACGTCGTGCTGGGGATGCTCACACCACCGCCGGTGAAGGAGAGGCTGAAAAGGTCCCCGGCGGAAACTCCCGGCAACGGCAGACCGGACCGGGGCGTGTAGGCCGAGCCAAAAATCTGGCTGGCGTTGGTGAAGCCCCCGGTGTAGTTCCCGGCGGTTGCGCCGGGGCTCTTGGTCCAGATCAACCCGTAACCCGAACCGGAGTCTATGGACGGAGTGCCCCCCCCGAACCGCAGCCAGCCAATGGTGCACCCGCCACCGCCGTAGAGTGCCGTGTAAACCGGCAAGTAGCCGTCGGCCGAAATCCCCGCACCCGCCGACACTTTGTAACCGTCCGCCAGCGAGCCCGCCAGCGAGGCTGCGCCCGAGGAGCTGATTTTCACCGTGGCATAGCCGTAGCCAGCCGGGCCGGCCGGGCTGCCGGCGTCTGCCGGCAGCGCCAGAGTGTAGGTGCCGGCGTGCGTGTTGGGGTGGGCGGCCGATCCTCCCGCCGGCTTGCAGGCCACGACCTGGGCAACCCACGACGGCGCGGCAAGCTGCCCAAAAACCAAGCCTCCGGCCGTGTTCGGATCGCACTCGAGGTAGAGGTTGAAGGAGCCGAGACTGCCACCCGCCGCGACCGTAGGGGACGTGTGGTTGAGTTGGCCGGAGGTCGAATAATTGCGGCCCCCCAAGGCGATCTTCGCCGTATAGCCACCGGTCTTGCCGACCTTGACGGTAATGGCGCCAGAACTCGCCGGGCTCACCCCGTTCGTGTCGGCGATCAAGCCGCTGTAGGTTCCGGCGGCGGGTGCAAAATCCTTGGTGATCGGTTGCGCCGTTCTCAGCCAATTCCCCGGGGACTGAACATAGGCGTTGGTCGGAACCGGCGCCGTCAGCACCGTAAGCGCCGCGCTGCTCGTCACCACGCCGTTGATATTCGAGAGCACCACCGAGACCGGATAACTACCCGCATTCCTGGTGGCGGACGCTGGCAGCGTGAAGCCCGGGGTGTTCGCCCCCGGCACCGGGCTGCCGTTGACGTACCATTGGTACCAGATCGGCAGGGTCCCCAAGGCCGCGACTTGGAAAGCGGCGCTTTGGTTGGTCAAAATCGACTGACTGGCCGGCGCGGCCGTCACCACCGGAGCGGACTCGACCGTCACGCGGGCGTCGGAGCTGAGCACTGAGCCGAAGGCGTTGGCGACCACCACATCGTAGTTGCCCCGGTCCGCCCATCCGACCGCCGGCACGGAGTACCAACTGAAGGTGGCACCGGGAATATTCGTCAAGTTGTGCCGCCATTGATAAGTGACCGGCCCCGCGGCCACCCCGACCGTCAGCAAGAGTTGCGAGCCGAGGGCGATGTCCTGCGCGGCCGGCTGGTTCGTAATGACGGAGAGCAGGGGCAGCACGTTGGTCACCTGGTTCGCGGCCAGCACCGAAGGCGGTACCGGAGCCGGGTTGGCCGCGTTGACGATTCCCTGGCCGCTCGAGTCGATGTCGGTGCTCGAGGCCAGCGCCGCGTTCACCCGGTACGTGTGACCGTCCGGATAGAGCAGGCTGGCGGACGAATAATAGCCGTCGTTGTAATTGCTCACCCAATAGAACCCGCCATTCCCCGTCACATTGCGGCCGTTGAGCTTCTCCGCGATGGAGATCCCCTGGTTGTTCAGCGCCTGGGCGAAATACACGCGCATGTTGGAGGTGGTTGACAAGCCGAGGTAGTTGTTGTCAACGTCCTGGTTCGTGCTCGCGCCCGTGGCACCCGCCAGGATGAGGGTGTCGACATACAACGCACCGCTTGACTGGGTTGCGGGTGCCACGAACTGGAACACGCTCTTTCCATCCTGCCCCACCAGCACCAGCCGCCCGAGCGAGACGTTGTTACTGTATCCGATGATCGAATTGCCCCGATCCTGGCCGGCCCAGGTAATCGAGACCACCTCGTTGGCGGGCGCCAGATTGGTGATCGTGCTGCCCAGCAAATCGCCCGCCCCGGGCGAGGCATGCATCGTGATCCCGCCGGAGCCCACCACCCAAGTGTTGCCGTTCGTCGGCCAGACGCCGACGATGGTCGGATCGATGGTGGCGACGTTCGTCACGCCGTCGCTCAGCACGTTTGTCACGGAGAGCGCCAGGGCCGTGGAGTTGAAATAGTTGCTGCTCGCGAGCAGGTACGAGGCCTTGAGACTGATCGTTCCATTGTTCGCCAGCAGGGTGCCGTTGGTCAGGATCGCCGTCTGGCACTGGTCGAGTTGGATGTCCCCAATCGCCGCGGTGAGGAGGCCGCTGTTGAGGAACTCCTCCGACCAGATGAACATGCCGTCGTTGAGAACGGAGCCGGTGTTGACGAACGCCTGGTAGCCCGACTGCGCGTTGGTGGGATAATAGGGCGAGGAACGCGAGCCGCCGAAGAACACCGCGTTGTAACTCTGAATCACACCGTTGTTGGTCAAGTAGGCCAGCCGGGGAGTGACGGAGGGCCAGATCACGCTGGCATTCTCCAGGGTCAAGGAGCCGTAGGGAGTGGCCGAGCCAGGCGCGTTGGAAGCGATGGTGATCCGGCTCGCGTCGAACAGGTAGTCCCGGGTGATGTTCAGCGCGTCGTTGATCACCAGATTGTCATCCCCTTCCAGCGTGTTGGTCACCTGAAGGTTGGCCGTCTGGACCAGCGAGGCCGTGGTGGGGGAGAGGTGGGCATCCACCAGCAGGACATGGTAGATGTTGCTCGTCGCCGCGTTCGTCGCGCACGTGCTGTAGAGGTTGATGTAGCCGGAAGGCTGGATGACCGAGGGGCGCAGCAGATTGGTGATGGTCAGCAGCCCGTTGGTGCTCCGGAGGTTCATGCTGGCGTAAGGGGCCGTGATCTGGGCGCCCGCGCTCCCCACGAACTGGTTCGTCGAGTTGAGCCAGATGAAGTTCTGCGCCGTGAGCCGGGCGAGGCTCAGGTCGAGCGCTCCCGTCGCGTTCAGCTCGATCCGTCCGGTGATGTTCGTCACATCCGCCCCGGCCGTGTCCGCCAGAATGGTAGAGATCGGGGGCAGTAGGGCCTCGTACGCAGTCCACGTGTTGGTCCGCACCTCATTGTCCACGTATGGCGCCTGCACGGTGGTAGTCCCGACGAGGAATGCCGGGTCGGTCACTTTGGCGCTGGTTTGGAAAACGGCGTAGTTCTCGGGGATGTAAGTGGGGCGGGTAATCCCAACACCCGCGTAACCGTCAATCACCAGGGCGGGGCTCGGAAAGTCGGTCATGAAATCCTCCACGTACAGGTAGTTCGTGTAGATCCCGCCCGCGCCGTTGGTGAGGGTCTGAGCCCACTCCACCACGATCGCGTTTACGTAAATGTAAACATTCGGCGTGTAGCCGTTGTTGGTGTTCGCGACGTAGGCCACATGAAACACATCATTGGTCCCAATCGTCCACCCCTGGGCGTAGGAGAGGGAATTGGTCAGGTCCAGTTGCCCGAAGGAAAAGTAGCCGTCCCGTTGCGTCACCTCGTAGGGCGGCGAGACGATGGGCGCGGTCAGGAACCAGTCCGAGGGGTTGAACTGGTTGGAGCCGATCCCCCAATAGCCGTCGAACACACTTCCGTTGTTGGCGTTGTTCTCAAACGCGTAGAGGCCGCCTCCCAGGTTCACGATGCCCACGGCGGAGTTCGTCATCACGATCGAACCGCGGCTGAGGTCCACGTTCTGCCCGGACAGGGTCACCACGCCATCATAGCCGAGGGTCATCGCCCCGGGGCTGATGATGTTCGTGGCGGAGAAGATCCCCCGCGGAGCGGACACACTCAGCACCCCGTTCGACGCGATGGCGAACACATTGGTGGCCGTGCCGATCTCGATCAGGCCGGGGTTGTAGATGAGCTCGGCCGGGGACGGCTGCCCCAGGAAAGTGGGGATCGTCTCGAAATTCACCCCGGGAACAAAACTCAGGTGGCCGGGGTTGATGAACTGGGTCGTGTCGTAGGTGTTGAACAACTGCGCGTTGACCGAGAGGTTGGTGAACACCACCTCGAAGTAGCTGTTGTTCACGAAAGTTCCGGCGTCGATCTGGGGCACCGGATCGGGCGGGCAGATCACGACCGCGTCGTTCGTGTAGGCCAGGGGGCTCTGCGCCCGGGCAAGGCCCGCCAACCCCAGCAGAAGCGAACTAAGGAGCAAAGTTTTTTTCATAGTGTGCCTCAATGGGCGTCAATCGTCGGGCAGCCGCGGCAATCATGGGGCGTTCACGAGCACCGAGTAGGGCGTGTCAATCGACCGTCCTCCGGCATCCGTCAGCCGGATGCTGAAACTAAACAAACCCTCCGCGGCGGGCGCTCCCGACACCGTGCCATCCGAACCGAGTGCGAGGCCCGGCGGCAGCGAAGTCCCGGGGGTCACCCCGAACACATACGGCGGCTGGCCGCCCGAGCCGGAGAACTGGTTGAGGTAGGAAACCGCCACCCCGGAGGATGAGTTCACATAGCTGAAAGTGAAGGGAATCCCGAACACGCCCTCGGGAAGCGCGGCCGGATACGCCTGGATGACCAACTGGTCCTGGTAGGTGGCGACCCCCGCCGAATCCGGGTAGATGATCGGTGCGTTGGTCGTGCCATCGAACGACCCCCAAAGGAAATCCGTGCTGGAGGTCGCCTCGTCCATGTAGAAGGGTCCGACGTTATAATTTACCTGGCCGATCTTGTTGAAAGTGAGGGTCGTCAGCGTGCCCGGCTGGATGGTCCCCGGCCCGTTCACCGCGTAGGTGAGATTGGCCGAGATCCCGTTCGTGTCCCACACCGGCACGCCGCGCTCCACCGAAAAGTTCACGTACGGGGGGATCACCATACCGAGATCGGCCGCAGCGAGGAGGATGTCGGGGGCGGTCAGGACGCGGGTCATTGTTTGCGTGGACCTCTGGTTGTTGGTGATGGTCACCCCGGTCCAAGTGTTGGTGACGGGGGTCCAGAACCGGTTGATCAGCGAGTCGTAGTCCTGGCGGACCAGTTGAATCACGCTGTCCATGCCCTGCCGGGCGCTCACCACATTCGTGGGGCAGGTCACGGGATACACCACAAACACATGGTTGGTTGAGAATGTAATCAGATTCAACGACGTGAAGCTGATGTTGGTGCTGGTGGTCGAGTTCGTGGTCCCCCCGGTGCCCACCGAGTTGGTCAGCGAATTGGTCGCCGAGTAAATCGTGTTGGTGAAGCTGTTGGTCAGCATCAACTGGTTGGCGAGGATTTGCACCGAGCATAGGTTCGTCGGCAGGAAGAAAAACTCGCCCGCAATCTGGTTGGTCACGAACAGGCGCGTGGTGACATTCGTGGTGGGGACCGCGTTGGTGGCGTCAAACACGCTGTAGGGGCCGCCGTCCGAGACGGTCACCTTTTGGTATTCGGCAAATGACGGCCGCGTCAGCGTCGTGATGTCAGTAACGGGGAAGAGTTCCCAGGCGTTGTTGGTGAACTCGGGGACGAACAGATTGGCAAAATTGTGGGTGAACTGCTGTTGCACGGCCACCGTCACGTTGGTCGTGTACTCCACGATCGTGTTGGTGGTGCCGTACACGGAGAGAGGGCTGTTGGTGAAGTAGGCGGTGATGTTGGTGGTGTAAACGTTCGTCCAGATGAACGAATTGGCGGCCGAGAACGAGGCGTTCGGATACAGGGCTTGCAGCGCGGCGTCATTGTTGGTCAGCGCCACCTGGGCCATGGCCAACAGGTTCGAGGTGTAGAGCAACTGGCTGGCGCTGTTGTTGGTCTGGTAGGTGGTGGTGCCGACCGGGCCGGCGTCCTCCAGGTTGACATTGTTGGTGTTGTAGAGGTACCTCAGCCCGCCGGCGTCGTCGCGCGTGATTCCCGTGTAGAAACGCCCGTAAAAGGTCTCGTCCGCGTAGGCGATCCGCCCCTCAGCGACCGTGGTGTCCGTCTCGGCCGATGGATCCACCGGGGTCGGCACGGTGATCGCCTCGTTGACGGTGGGGCAAAACTCCGCGATCCAATATGTGTAGAGCACGCCGTTGACATAGACGGAGGGCTCAAAGGTGACCGGGTCAAAATTCCGCTTGATCACCGTGTAAACGTAATCCGGGCAGCTCGGCGTGGCCACCCGGGCGCGGAGCGTCCAGGTGTAGGCCTGGGGGTTGGCCAGGCCGATCCGGTCAAAAATCAACTCAAAGACGCACGAGCGGATGTCAAAGAGATGAAGCGCGGCGGCGGTGTAGTTGATCTGCGAGGATTCCTGGGCGAACTCGCTCAGATCGGCACTATAGGTGGACACCTTCCTGCCCAGCACCGAGTTGAGCATGCCGACCCCCAGGTCGGCCTGGCGGACGCCGTTGGAGCCGAAGTAATCCAAGTACGTCTGGTCGTAGGCGTAATACAGCACCGGCACATTCCATCGGTAGCCCTCCCCGAGGTTCTGCGGCGACTCGGAGAAGTCGATGCTGTAGCCAAGGTCCGCGGTCTCCCAAATGACCTTCGGGCCGAGCAGCGAAAAGGCGGAGGCGGACTGGGCCAGCACGGCCAGCAGGACGGCGCACCCGATAATCTGAAGTCGTTTCAACATACTTGGTGTCCTAAGATTGGCTCCCACGCGCGGGTCTTACTGGGCGGGGGCGAGGAATACCTGTCCGTTGTGGCTGGTGCCGGGCAGGAGGCCAGCGCCGTTGGTGCCTTGGTAAACCACTCCTTGGAAGGCCAGCGGAGCACCACCCTGGGGGTTGGGCGTCGAACCGGTGAACAGGCCGGAGGAGGCGGTAAAGCTGAGTTTGAACTGCCGGTTGGTCGAGGTGACCACGGCCGGTGCCTTCACGGAAAACCAGTTGGTGAATGAAACGGAGCCGCCGCCCGGCGTGGCCGCGGCAAAAGTCGCCATGGCAGTGGGGGGCAGGATGGCCGAGTGGGCCGTGGGCGCAACATAGGCCGCGCCGGAAACGTAGGATGAGTTGGTGATGCCGCTGGCAAAGCTGCTGGAATATCCCGTCAGCCCGGCACCCTTGATCCAGATGAACTGGCCGCCCAGGGTGGTGAAGTTCGTCGCGAACTCCATCCAGCTCACCGCCACCCCCCCACCGCTGTAGAGCGAGGCGAACAACGGCCAGAGGTTTTGGCCGGAAACCGTGGCGGTCTGCGTCACCTTTGTGCCGTCAGCCAGCACTCCCGCCCATTGGAGGGAACCGGCCGCGGTTGCCTTCAACGTGCCGTAGCCAAAGCCGACCGGACCCGACGAAACGGGCGGAACCACCAGCGTGTAATTCCGGGCCGCCAAACCCTTCACAGCCTTGTCCGCAGAGACGTTCGCCGTCCAGTTGATCGTCCCGTTTTGCCCCAGATCGGACAGCGTGCCGGTGATTTGATCCCCGCCGGAGAGGTTCGCCTGCAATCGCAACTGGAGGAAACTCGACGGGCCAGTGAGGCTGTAATTCGTCGCGAGGCCGCTCCCGGCCGTAAAACCACCGGAGAAGGGGTAAGTCTTGCCCCCGAGGGTGACCTTGCCGCTGTAGGTGAGCACCCCGCCAGGCGTCGGCCGGCTCGCGGTCTGCAAGGTGATAAAACCGGAATTCTGCACTTGCACCTGGTTGGTGTCCCACACCAAACCGCTGTACACGCCAGCAACCGCCGCCAGGGAGGGGGTGCTGGTGGTGGTGTCGGGACCGGGTGCCACCAAGGCCAACCCTCCACCCGTCGGCAAGTTGCCGGTGCCGCCGGTGATGGTGGGCGGAGCGGTGCTGACGGTCGAGATCTCGGGGAACGGATCGCTCGCCGGCGCGGTGAACACACTCGCAACGGTCGGCCCCGGGACGTACGAGGGCGAAGCGTAACGCTGCGCGTAAAGGTCAACCCCGCTGGCGATGGTGTTGTAACAGGCCCAAATCCCGAGGAAACGCCCGTTCCCATCCGCCGCCACCGCCGGGTGGATTTGTCGCCCGATGGTCGTCGTGTTCAGCCGCACCTCGCCGCCGATGGTCGACCCGTCAAAGCCCAAAGCCTGGCCGTAAACACCTTCCCAAGAGCCATCCTGGCCCATGCTGGTCCAAACCACCAAGGCAGCATCGGCATTGGCGGCGACGCGCGGGAGGTACTGGTCCCCCGTGGTGTACGTGTTCACCATGGCAACACTGCCGAGCAGCCCTGAAGCGGCCAGCGGCCGGGCCTTCACGTCCCAACCGTTCTGGGCATTGACCATGTCCTTCTCCGCCCACACCACGAGCACCCCTCCATTGGGGGCCGCGGCCAGGCCCGGCGTGCCGCAGGGATTGGCCGAGGTGCTGACCCGGATCTCGTTGGTGGTCACCGCCGAACTGGAGCCATCCGCGCCGAAAAGCCGCAGGTAAACGTCCACGCTCGGCCCCGCCGCCTGTACGACCAAATTCGAGGCGGAAAGGCCGGCCGTCGTGTTCTGCTGCTCGGAAATCCAAGCCACGGCAAACCCGCCCGTCGCCAAGCCCGCCACGACCGGGTTGCGCTGGTTGTAGGGAGTGAACTGATTCACCAGGAGCTCGCCCCCGACTTTCTGCCCCAATGGGCTCAGCACCTGCGCGTAGATGTCCTGCATCGAGGAGGTGGTCTGTTGGTTGTAACTCCCCCAGGCAACCACCACGTTCCCATTGGCTTGCACCGCGACCGACGGGTTTTTGTGAAACTCGCCCGCGGCCGAGTTGAGCAGGATGTCACCCGTGACCCAAGTGTTGCTCGCCGACAAAAAGCGGGCGTAAATGTTCTCCTTGCCCGCCACCCCGCCCTGCCACACGAAAACGGCCCCACCACCCTGCAAGAGGGCGGCTTGGACCCGGGTTTGATCGTTAATGGTGATTTGGTTCACCCGGAACGGCCGCCCGGAGGGGTTGAGGTTGCTGTCGACCGCCAGCGCACCGATCCCCTGCCCGTGGCCGTCGATGTTGTTGTCGTCCCAGACCACGAACCCGCCGTTGGAACTCACCACGGCCTGCGGGCGCACCTGATCACCCACGACGGCCCCCGCGATGGCGTACTCGCCCTGCTTGGGCGTGTACGAGGGGTTGCCGAAAGCCAGGGCGGGCAGCCCCAACGCCAGACTCCACCCGAACAGCGGTCTCAGAATATTCGGCGACAGCGACATAAGATTGTACCTTCTTAACAAATGCTTCCCGTCTTGTCCGGGGCGGCCTCCGCCGCCCGCGACTCCAACCCGGTTATGAATCTCTGCCCATTCCTGGTCCAGACCGGCGGCCACGCCTTATTGTTGCGGCACCGGAGCGGGGGACTTGCCAGACTGGTTCGGGAACCCGCTCTGCGCGAACGGCATCTCGTCATCCGAGTGAAACCGGTTGCCCGCCGCGTCAATAATCGTCGGCGTCACAAAAATCATCAGGTTCTTCTTCTGCGTCTGGCTGGTCTCATTCCGGAACAGCCGACCGATGAGCGGGATGTCGCCCAGGATCGGAACCTGGTCCTTCAGCTTGCTCACGTTTTCGGTGATCAACCCCCCCAGCACCACCGTCTGGCCGTCCCAAACGTTCACTGAGGTGGTCACCTGCCGGATGCGAAAGTGCGGCAGCGGCAACTGGGCCGTCAAGGGCAAGCCGCCCGCCCCGGTCTGTGCCTGCACCACGAACTGACCGGGATCGTCGTACCCGATGAACTCCGCGATGGTGGGGATCAAGACCATCTGGATGCTGAACCCGTCCGCCGACACGCTCGGCATCACGTCAAACGTCGGGCCGAAGGGCAGCGTCTCCGTCTGCGGGTTGATCGTGGTCGCCGCATTGTTGATGACCGTGCCACCCACGCCGCCGCCCGCGGCGGAGGCGAGGCCACCGCCACTGTTGGCGCTCGTGCCGATGACGATAGTCTGCAGATCGACCACCATGACCTCCGCCTGACGGCCGCTCTCGGTCGTGACCTCGGCCTCGCTCAGCATGTCCACGCCATCGCGCTGCTGCAAGGCGGTCATAACCACCTTGAACTGCGGATCCGTCAGGATGCCGGTAAACGAAGCCAGCGCCGGCGCGGTGGGCAGGCTGTTCGCCGTCTGGCGCAACCCACCCGTGATCAGCCCGTCGGTGGAGGCGGCCGTGTTGGCCGTCCCCGAGGGGAAATTCCCCCCCGGGTTGGCCGCCGACGGGGCGCCGGCGAAGGTCGGCTGGGTACCGCCCGAGGCGGCCATCGAGCCGTTGTTGATCAGCATGTTGCCGAGATACCAGTTAAACCCGAGCGACTTGGTGTCGTTCTGGGTTACCTCCACGAACTTGCTCTTCACATTGACCTGCGGGGGGGTGATGTTGAGCACCTGCACCGCGCGCTCAATGGTGTCGAGATCCTGCAAACTCGCATAGATGAGCAACGTTCCCTCGCGATCGTTGAAGAAAAGTGCCTTGGGAACCGCGAGATCGACTCCGAGGTTCTCGAAGAAAGTCCGGGCCGCCATCTGCACGGTGTCCATCCGGTTGGTGCGGGTCACGGCGCTCAGGCCACCCCGACCGCCCTGTTGGCCGCCGCCTTGGCCGCCGCCGA
>Ga0182030_10011229_pt1 | contig 18088 bp, 16 predicted proteins | sample 812S3MmetaG_FD_121299 | JGI IMG/M metagenome (GOLD analysis project Ga0182030, IMG submission 121299) | Permafrost microbial communities from Stordalen Mire, Sweden - 812S3M metaG (Illumina Assembly) | ecosystem: Environmental > Terrestrial > Soil > Wetlands > Permafrost | place: Sweden...
CCCAACGCAACGCGGCGCTCGCGGCGGCGCAGAACGCAATCGCGCGCGCCGACGCGACCGAAGACAAGAATCAAGCCGTCGTCGACGACGAGAAGACGCAACGCGAAGAGGGACTGCTCCGCATCGCTGCCGGCACCGCACTGCGCGATGCTGCGACGGCGCCTGCGCAGCGGGCCGCCGCGCTCGCGCTGCTCGCGCACGGTCAAGGCGATCTCAATCGCTGGTCGGATGCGGCCAAAACCGACCAGGCCGCGCTGGCGCTCTTGCCCGGCAATCCCTCGCTAACGCAAATGCTCTCGCGCGCCTACTACCGCTTACACGATTACCCCGCGATGATCGCGCAGGCGAAACGCTACGTCGAGTTGCGTCCGAACGACGGCGACGGCTGGTCGGATCTCGGCCTGCCCTACCAGCGGACGCAACAGTTCCAATCCGCCGTCCCAGCCTACGTCCATTCGCTCGCATTGTTGCGCGCGGCGGCCGCCAAAGCGCCGACGCAAGACAACGTCGCCGACGTTGCCGACACATCGCTCGACTTGGCGAACGTGTACGTGTCGCTCGGCGACGTGAAGAACACGCGCGCCACCTTTGCGCAAGCGAACGCGTTCGGGGATCGTCTCGATCCCAAGGGCCGGTATGCCGAGCTCAAGCGCAACGTCAAGGAACGCACGCAAGAGGGACTCATCGCCGTCGCGCTTGCCGGCGGCGACGGCAAACCGGTGCTCTCGGTTGCGCCGTGGACCGGCCCCGATCTGCCGGGCAGCGTCGCCTCCACGCTCAAATACCGCTTGATCGTCGCGGCCGCCGGGGATTCCGCCGTGACGTTGCACGCGAACGGCTTGGCGCGCGATTGGGTGGGATCGTTCTGCGCCGACGGGTTGTGCTCGCCGCAGCAAGTGTCGTTTCGTACGCCGCCGACGGGCGTGAAGACGTACGAATTCCAACTCGTGCCGCCGGCACCGGGCGCGCGCCCGGGCACCGTCACGATCAGCGCGGCCGGCGGCAACACCGTTACCGTTCCCACAACGCATTGAATCGCGCAGTCTTCGCGGGCGCGCTGTTGTTCGTGCTCGCGTCGTTCGGCGGCGTGCGCGCCGACGATACGTCGACGCCTGCGCCGGCACGGGCCGCGCGCACCGTCGTCACGCATCACACGATGCACCTTGCGGACGGTGCAGCGCTCGCGTATACCGCGACCGCCGGTACGCTGACGTTACGCGACGACAAGAACGAACCGACGGCCAACGTCTTCTACGTCGCCTACACCACCGGTGACCGCAAACGTCCGGTGACGTTTCTCTACAACGGCGGCCCGGGCTCCGCGTCGCTGTGGCTGCACATCGGCGCGTTCGGTCCGCGCCGGATCGTGATGGCCGACAAGACGTTCGGCAGCCCGGTTTCCGGCCAGCTTGCCGACAACCCGGCGACGTTGCTCGATACGAGCGATCTGGTGTTCATCGATCCGGTCGGCACCGGCTACAGTGAAGCGACGGGCAAGTCCGCCGACAAAGATTTCTGGGGTGTCGATGAAGACATCCGTTCGTTCAGCCAGTTCATCCGGCGCTGGATCGCCGCCAACGACCGTGCGGACAGTCCGAAGTTCTTGCTCGGCGAGAGTTACGGCACGTTCCGCAGTGCCGGGCTCGTCGATCAACTCCAGAAAGACGGCGTTGCGTTCAACGGCGTGATCCTCGTCTCGTCGCTGCTCGATTACGCCGACGACTTCGGGAATCCGGGCGACGAGAACGTGCCCGACGCGTTCGCGATTCCATCGGAAGCCGCGGTCGCGTGGTATCACAAGAAGGTTCCGAATCCGCCGGCCGACGTGCAAACGTTCATCGATGCCGCCCGCAAATTCACAAGCGACGTGTATCTGCCCGCCATCATGCGGCCGGGTGACACTGATCCGCAGTTGGCGCAGCAGCTGCATGATTTTATCGGGTTGGATCCGGACTATCTGGTGCGCGCGAATCTGCGCGTTTCTCCGGCGCGGTTTGAGAGCGAGCTGTTGCGGTCGGACGGGAAGATTCTCGGTCGCTATGACGGGCGCTTCGCGGGCAACGCGATGGATCGCAATCGCGGCACGCCCGAATTCGACCCATCGTACGAAGCCGTCGCACCGGCCTTCATCACCACGTTCACCGCCTACGCCAAATCGGAGCTGAACTGGACGACCGACCGGATGTACCGCGCGTTGCCCGCCGACGTCGTGAACGGTTGGGATTTCAAGCGCCGGGGCTTCTTCGGGCGGGTCCTCGCGCCGACGGTGATTCCCGATCTGCGCGAGGCGATGCACGTGGAGGCGAACCTGCGCGTCTTTGCGGCCAGCGGGCTCTTCGATCTGGCCACGCCCTTCTACACGACCGAATACGAGCTCGGCGAGGTGGGCCTGGACCCGGCGGTCCGAGCGCGGATCTCGTTCGGTTACTATCCGTCCGGGCACATGATCTACCTCAACGACGATGCGCTCCGCGCGCTGCACTCCGATCTCAGCCGGTTCTATGCAACCGCCATCACTCGATGAAACTGGCGGCTCGGCCCCGGGAAATACTCCGCTGCAATCTAACGTGCGGCCCGAACGCGATGGATTCGCTTGAAGCGAATCCACCAGGCGAACCCTTTGAGGCGCCCGAAACGAGGACCGGTGAGGTTCCGCGCCGCCGCGCTTGCGCTTGTCCTCGGCTCACTCCTCGGGTGTAGCCAGGGCGGCTTTTTGCCCGGCGGTCCGCATGCGTTGCCGGCCGGGCAATTGAGCTCGCTCGTCGATTCGACCTCGCATGAGTTCGGCGTGAAGCCCAACCTCATCTACGCGGTCATCGATGCCGAGTCGCACGGCGATCCCGCCGCGATCAGCCGCGCCGGCGCGATGGGGATCATGCAACTGATGCCGGCGACGAGCGCGCAGTACGGCGTCAACAATCCGTTCGACCCGCAAGCGAACATCGCCGGCGGCGTGCACTACTTGCGCGACCTGCTGCATCGCTATCACGGCAACGTGTCGTATGCCCTCGCGGCGTACAACGCGGGTCCCGGGCTCGTCGATGCCGTGCACGGTATTCCGGCGATCCCTGAAACGCGCTCCTACGTGGCGCGCATCACCGCCGCCCTGCACTAATGGCGGTCGCTCCGAGCCTCGAGCGCGGCACGTTCGTCCGTAGCCTGCCCCGGCGGTTCCGTCTGCCGATCCTCGATGCGTACATCATGCGCGAGCTCGCCGGGCCGTTCGCGTTCGGCCTGGGCGCGGTGTACGTGTTCTGGTTCGCGAACATCTTCGTGCTCGCTGCCGACTACCTCATCAACAAGGGCGCTCCGGTTTTCCTGATCCTGCGCTTCTTGATCGCACGCATGCCGCAGGCGACGCCGATGGCGTTCCCGTTTGCCTGCTTGTTCGGTGCCCTGCTGGCGTTCGGACGCCTGGCCGCCGACAACGAGATCACGGCGCTCCGCACGTCGGGCGTATCGTTCATGCGCATCTGCCGAACGCCGCTTTTGCTCGGCTTCGGTATGTTTCTCGTCTCGTTCGGCGTGAACGAGAAGATCGCGCCCGGTGCCGTCGACGTCTCGACGCGCACGTTCTACCAGATCATCTACCGCACGGCGACGCTGCCCATCGAACCGCACATCTTCCGCACCGATCCCGCGACCGGCAAGACATTTTACATCGACTCCGTCGATCCCGACGGCAAGACGATGAACAACGTCATGATCTTCGAGCAGGGCAAAGGCACGCCGTTTCTCGACGTAACCACCGCGCGCAAGTCGACGATCGAAAACGGTTTCATCGTTTTACAAGGCGCAATCCAGACTCGCGTGCTACCCAATGGAACTGTGCAGGCGCTGACGATCGCCGCGCGCGATATCACCGTTCCGCTACCGTTGGGCGACAGCGGTGAGAAGTTCCTCAGCCAAGCGTACAACGATCCCTACGCCATGGATGCCAAGCGCCTGAGCGATCAAATTGCGTTTCGCAAACTCACCGGAACCGGGGGTGCAGATCTGGCCGGGCTCGAGATCACCCTGGCGCAGAAGTACGCCTTGCCGTTCGCCTCGTTCATCGCGGTGCTGATCGCGCTGCCGCTCGCGGTGCGCTTCGGCAAGAAGGGCCGCACGCTCGGCATCGCGCTCTCGGTCGTCGTGCTGTTCATCTATTACATCCTCGGCGCGGTCGGCGCCGCCTTCGGCAAGAACGGTGCGCTAACGCCCTGGATCGCCGTGTGGCTGCCGAACGTCATCGTGGCCGCCGGCGGCGGCTACTTGATCCTCAAAGAAGACCGCTAGTGCGTTCACTGCTCGCCATAGCGATCGCGGCGGCGCTGATCGCAGGGACGGTTTTGCCGGCACAAGCAACCGCACCGTCGATTACGACGAGCGCCGGCCAAGCGCGCGCGCTGCAGTTGCTGGACACCCCGTGTTTGCCCACCCCGAACACCGTCGCCCAGGCCGCCTCACCCGCGCCCGGCGACGATGAAGATGACGACGACGAAGGCGCATCACCCTCACCCGCGCCCTCGCCGTCGATCAGCCCCGGCGCGCCGGTGCCGCGCCCGATCGTCCCCTACGGTCCCGGCGTGCTCGTGCCGCCGCCGCTGCCGACCAACACGCCCCAAGTGACGCCGCCGCCGCTGCCGACGCCCTCGCCCACGCCCTCCGCCGCGGCGACCGGCCCGGTCTATCTCGTGCCCGCCCCGCCGCCGACGGCGAGCCCGACACCGGCACCGCCGCCGACCGCCGGACCGATCGTGGCCGGGGTGCGCGCCTCACCCACGCCCACTCCGGCGCCCTCGCCCGGCGAGACGCTCGGACCCAACGACTATGCGATCCTGGGGGATACGCTCACCGGCAACCGGACCGCCGGACAGCCGTTCGACCTCGACGGTCACGTCAACGTGATCTACCAGGACGGCATCATCGTGGGCGATCACGCGCACTACGACGGCACGCGCTACATCGACATCACCGGCCACACGTTCATTCAGAATCGCGAGGGCAACTCGACGCTCACCGCCGACTCGATCCGTTTCGATACGACGACCCAGCACGCGATCTTGATCAACGGCCGCGGCGTCACCACGCAGGGCGTCGACCACGGCCGCCTGCACTTCGACGCGCAGAACATGGAGACGCGGCCCGACGGGTTCACGCACGGCACGCACGCGTCGATCACGACCTGCGAAAACCCGCACGGCGGCTATCACCTCGAAGCGAGGACACTCGACATCACGCCGGGCGATAAGGCGATCGCACGCAGCGTGACGGTCTTCTTGGGGCCGCTGGCGATCTTCTTCATACCGCTGCTGGTCATTCCGCTCCGCCACGAGCAGATTCCGGGCGTACGCAGAACGGGCTTCGTCCCGCTGATCGGCTATTCCGACGCGGAAGGCTTCTACGTCAAAGCGCGCATCGGCTTCGGTACGAGCAATCAATACTACGGCTACTACCGGGTGGAATTCTACACCAAGATCGGTTATGGGCTCGGCTACGTCGCATCGTTCCGGCGCAAAGACGGCAAACGTTCGATCGACGTCGACGCGTTCCGATTGCACAGCAAGATCGACGGCTCCGATCAGTGGAATGCCGACTTCAAGGATCAAGAAATCATCTCGCCCGCGCTGCGCGGGACGATCAGCTACACCTATCAGGCCGATTACGGTCCGCTGATCTCGCTGCCCCCGAATTCCTCGCTCGCCGTCGGCCTGACGAAATCGACCGGCAAGGACACGGAAAACTACAGCTTTTCCAAACAGTCCACCGGCGGACAGAGCACGACCGACAACTACGGCATCAGCGACGCCTACGCGTTTTCGCCGAAGCTGAACAACGCGTTCACGTCGTCATATACCGATAACCTCACGTCCTTCAACGGCATCAGCAACGACAACAGCACGCTGCATTTCAACGACGACCTGCACTTGACCGGCAATACCGTCGATTACGACCTCACCGTCGATCGGTACGACACGTCGGTGCCGAGCAGCGTCAACAAACTGCCCGAACTGCTCATTCGACCGCACGGCTCGCTCTTTCCGCACTTGCTCGGCGGCATTCCCAATAGCGCAACGTTCACGCTGGGCGAGTACAGCGATCCGGTCGCGGCGCTGGCCACGGGCCGCGCCGAAGCGCAGTTCAACTTCGGTCCGGCGCTCTATCATCTGCCGATCGGCGACTTCAGCTCCTCGCTCAACATCCGCCAGGACGCTTACGGAACGGGCGACATGAAGGCGCAAGTCGAGCAGATGGATACGCTCACCACGCCGATCGGGAATCACTTCGACAACATCCTCAGCTACTCGAACCAGCACGTCAACGGGCTCGGCAACGAACCCTTCACGTTCGATACGATCGGCGGCGCGTACAAGAACCTGCAAGAAGTGTTCAAGGTCTACAACGGCTCCATCTACGCGTTCTCGCTGCAGACCGGCACCGCGTTCAACATGCAGGCCCAGCCGGTCGCCTATCAGCTGCTGATGCGCCCCTCGCCGCTCTCGTCGCTATCGTTGAGCGGCAATTTTACGCCCGGGCCCGGCAACGACTTCGACCGCACCAACGTGCAGATCATCACGCCGATCGGGCGAACGGCAGATCTTCAGTTCGCGACCTACGTCGACTGGAAGAACCACATGCGGCTCGAGAGCAAGAACATCTACCTGCGCGAGGTGATCGGCGACTGTTACGAGGTCCGGATCTCCTACAACGAAGACCTCAAGACCGTCGCGGTCACCCTCGACATCCTGGCCTTCCCCTCACAGGGCTTGAACTTCGGCATCGGCTCGAACAACAGCACCGTCGTCCCGCAATCCTTCGCCACGTCCCAATTCTTCGGCCAGTAGTGGATTCGCTTCAAGCGAATCCATCGCGTTCGGCCCCTCACGGTTTTTTCAGCGGAGTGTTTCCCGGGGGCCGAGCCGCAGTCTTTTAGGGTATAGTGTCATCATGAGCACGATGACACAGCCCTGCGAATACGAGCTTTGCAACTGCACCGTTACGGGGAGTACCGACGACGCGGCATACTGTTCGGACATCTGCCGGGACCGCGATTCCAATGACGAAGAGATGGAAACCGCCTGCGAGTGCGGCCACTCCCCCTGCGACGAAAGTTAAGAATTCCGATTGGCGGCTTGGGCGAAGCCCAAACGCGACGGATTCACGGAACGTGAATCCACTATGGCTGGTTGATGACTTCGGCGGCGATGATCTGCGCGTTCTGGTTCGTGACCAGCGTGTAGCCCGGCGCCTTGTTCACCACGACGTCGAACGGCTGGAGCGTATTGACGACGAACGAGTTGAACGTCGTGTCGCTGATGCCGTTGAACGCGATCCCGTCGATCGCGTTGTTGCCGGTCGAGTCGGCCGAAAACAGGTTGATCGCCCACAACGATGAGATGCCCGAAGCCAGCGTCGGCGCTGCGGTCGGATTCGGGGTGGGCGCCGGCGTGGGGCTCGCGCTCGCCAGCGGCGTCAGCAGTTGCCGGTTGAACGTGAACGTGAACTCGTTGCCCGTGCCGTTGCTATTCGCGTTAAGCGTTCCCAGCTGCGGATTGACCTGAAGCTGGACGGTTTGGAACCCGCCCGAGGCAATCGGAATGACTTGCAGCAGGCCGAACGATGCGCCGCCGACTTGCGTTCCGCCGAAGATCAGGATGAACGAGAAGTTCAAGAATGCGGTGTTCAGGCTATTCGCATACGGCGTCTGACCGTTGCCGTTGGTGTTGAACACCACGAGATAGCGCAGGTTCGTGAAATCTAAGGTTCCGGCAACGCGGTAGCGAATGAGCATGTCGCCGGACGGCACTAAGCCTCCGCTCGAGCCCGCCTTGGGAACCGTGACAATTCGACCGCATGCCGCCGCCGCCATCGACGCGGTAAGTAACGCAAAGCCCGCCCGTCGCATTTCCTTATCGTCTCCTACGGCGCTCGCCGCCGTCGCTACGGCGTTTTGCGCGTTCGCACTGCACCTCGCCTTCCCGCGTACGGGAGCGTGGTGGGTCATTCCGTTTGCCTTGGCGGTCATGTTCCGCGTTTGGTCTGGGTTGCCGCTGTGGAGCGCCGCCTTGAACGGCTATGTGAGCGGGCTCGTGTTTTTTACGCTCTCGTTTTCGTGGTTCGGCGAAACCGCGGCCGCGCTGGTCGGTCCCCTCGGCTTCGTGATCGACCTCGGACCGGCGCTCGGCGAAGCGCTGGCCTTCGCCTTTGCCGCGCTCGTTGCATCGCTCGCCGCCCGGCGTTGTGCACCGCTGCTCGCCCCGCTCGTCACGGCGGCGGCATTCACCGCGGCGGAATGGATGCGCTCGTCGGGCATCGTCGGCGTGCCGTTCGGCCAACTCGGATTGCCGCTGATCGATAGCCCGTTACGGCCGATTGCCGCGTTCGCCGGCGGCTACGGCCTAACGTTCGTGATCGCCGTGGTCGCGGCTTATCTCGGCGCCGCTGCAACGTTGCCGCGCTTGCGTCCGGCGGCAGCCGTCGCGGTCGTTGCCGCGGTGCTCGTCACCGTTGCAGCGTGGTTGGCGTGGCCCGCGCGCGTGCTCGCACCCCCCACCACGCGCGTCGCCGCGATTCAAGGTAACATCGCGCAATCGATCAAGGCAACGGATGCTGCGCGCTTGCTGGCGGCGCAACGCTACGCGCAGATGACGGAAGCCGTCGCCGCAGAGCATCCGGCGTTCGTCGTCTGGCCCGAAACCGTCATCCTCACCGACATGACGCGAGACACCGGTGCGCGCGCGGCGTTCGGCGCCCTCGCGAAACGCCTCGGGTTCCCGATCTTCGTCGGCACCGTGATCAGCGATGCGCAGGGCCGCCTCTACAACGCATCGCTGATCTTCGATCGCACCGGCAACGTCGAAGCGACGGTCGAGAAACGCCAACTCGTTCCGTTTGCCGAATTCTTGCCGGCGCCGCAGTGGTTGCGCGCGATTCCGGCGGTCAACGAAATCGGGAATTTTACGCAAGGCCACGGCCCGCAGATCGATCCGCTCACGCATGCGGGCGTGCTGATCTGCTGGGAGTCGGTGTTCGGCGACATCGCCGTTGAAGCGGTAAACGCCGGCGCCACGTTCTTGGTGGTCTCAACCGACGACGCATGGTTCGGCACGAGCGACGGCCCCGCGCAACACGCGCAAGCATCGACGCTGCGAGCGGTTGAGACCGGCCGCTGGATCGTGCGCGCGGCGTCGACGGGCATCAGCGGGATCATCGCACCCGACGGCGGGTGGCGCGAACGCAGCGAGTTGATGACGCAAGCCACGGTCGTCGGCGACATCGGCGCACCGGTCGAGACGCTCTACACCCACATCGGACCGCAGCCGATCGGCCTCGCCGCGCTGGCGTTCGTTCTGCTCGCCCTGATCGTTCCGCGGCGGGCACGCGAAGCGTGATTTCGCTAGCGCGGCTGCGCGTCGCAGCGGCACTCGTCGCGGCGATCGGGCTGGGCTGGGTCGCGTGGCAAACGGTCCATGCCGGCAGCGACATCCCGTCGCAAAACGGGACGTCGCAAACGCAGCTCTCCGGCGGCAGCGCGAACGACAAGCGCATCGACGGGAAGTCATGGTCGCTCGACTACGACACCGCAACGCTCTCACCCGACGGCTCGCTCGCGGAGATCAGCAACGTGCACGACGGCGTGATCTTGCGCGACGGCAAGCCGTACATGCGCATGACGGCCAAGCACGTCTCGGCCAATCTCAGCTATAACGATTTCGTCGTGAGCGGACCGGTATCGTTCGTCGAGATCGGCGGTCAACGGCGGCAGCTGGACACTGACGAAGCCCACTACTCCGGCAACGATCACATCCTGCGCCTCGACCACGCGACCACGATCCGCGCCGGCGGGATGACGTTTCACGTCGCAAATGCGGTGGTGAATTTCACCACCGGCGATACCAAGCTCGGACGGGTCACCGGCACGCTATAGGGAAGGAGCCGCTATGCGTTTCGTGCGATCGGCCGCCATCGTCGCGGCGCTCTTGTGTTTGTCCGTCCCCGCGTTCGCCGAAGGCGTGCCCGGCTTCACGCCCGAGGACAAGCCGCTGATCGAACAGCGCGGCCTGCCGATGAGCGAACAGGAAGCGATGGAGCGCATCACGTTCCATCCGTTCGTCCCCACGCCGAACTACGCCGAGGTGGCGCTGTTGCCGGCCCTGCACGGCGACGACAAGGACAACCCCGAGAACCGCGGCATCGGCTACGAATACGTCTCGGGCGGCCAAGCCTACATTTTGCGCGAGTGGCCGCTGGCGGGCGCGTCATTCGATAAGTACCCGCCGATCCCGCCGACGGGCAGTTGCACGACCGGACACTTCACCGAAGGCACGGAGCGCCACATGCGCGCCATTGCCTGGACCACCGCGACCCTGGGCTTCGCGCTTCAGCCGGATGTCCCGCAAGGGAGCAATCCGAACTTAACCGAGCTGCGCAAGGAATGGTCGCGGCTGGTCAAGCGCGGCGCCTGCCGCTAAGGCTTTTCTTCCTCAGCCGCCTTCGCAGCGGCCGCGCTTTTGGCGTCTGCGATCAGCTTCTTGACCTTCTGACCGCCTTTGTGACCGATTTGTTCGTAGAAGTCGGGACCGTACTTTTCCTTGACGACCTTGCCGCCTTTTTGGCCGATCGCCTCGTAGAAGCCGGCGCCATGACGCTCCCGGGTCGCCTCACCGCCCTTGCGGCCGATCTCTTCGTAGAACCCCGAACCATAGCGGTTCCGAACGGTGTCGCCACCCTTCTTCCCCGCCTCACGTACGGACATCTCGCCCTCCGGGTTATCGGCCTTCTTGGGCTTCTTCGGCTTCGGCTTCTCCTCGTCGGGCATGCCGCTTACACGTCAGCCGGGGAGCGTTTGGGCTTCTGACCACCCTTAGCGCCGATCTCCTCGTAGAACGTCGGACCGTACTTGGACTTGGTTGCCTCGCCGCCCTTACGACCGATCGCCTCGTAGAACTCCGAGCCGTATTTCTCTTTCACACGGTCGCCGCCGCGCTTGCCGGCCTCGCGCACGCTCATCCCGCCGCCGTTGGAGTTGTTGTCAGTTGTAGACATGATCTGACCCGTATCCCCTCTAAAGCTGTTCATGCGCGGCTCTCGCTTGCGCGGTCTACCCGTACCCGGCGAAGGCTAGGCTAAACGCTGTTACAAACAATTTTCACGCATGCCCTGGTTTATGACGGGCACGGCGCGACGCCGTTCGTGACCGACGTGGCAACGTACGATGGGCGCATCGCAATCATCGGCGATTGCTCCGGCCGCGATGCTCATCAGACGGTCGACTGCACGGACATGGCCCTCGCGCCGGGCTTCATTGACGTCCATTCCCATTCCGACGAGTTGTGGCTCGTCGACGGTCGCGCTTTGGGAAAAATTTGCCAAGGCGTGACCACGGAGATCGGCGGCAACTGCGGCACGTCGGTTGCTCCGCTCTACGGCGAAGCGCGTGTGCGCAAAGCGCGCGACGCGCGCACGTACCGGCTCGACGTCGACTGGACGACGTTCGATGAATTCTTCGGCGCGGTCGAACGCAGCGGCGTCGCTTGCAATGTCGCCTCGCTCGTCGGCCTCGGCACGACGCGCGCGTGCATCAGCGGCGCCAGCGACCGCCGGCTCGAGCGTGAGGAGCTCGACGCGCAAACGCAACTCGTACGCGAAGCCGTCGAGCACGGCGCGCTCGGCGTGTCCAGCGGACTGATCTACGAGCCCTCGCGGTACGCGGATCTCGCCGAACTTTCCGCCTGTGCCGCCGTCGCGCGCGAAGCGGGCGCCGCGCGTTACGTCTCGCACGTTCGCGACGAGGGCGACGGCCTGATCGAGGCGATCGACGAGGCACTCGCGATCGGCAGAGCGGCCGACGTCGCCGTGCGCTGCTCGCACCACAAAGCGGCCGGACGGCGCAACTGGGGCAAGGTCCATCGCACGCTCGCAACGATCGACCGCGCCCGCAGCCGCGGCGCGGACGTTGCGATCGATGCGTACCCGTACGTCGCGAGCTGGACCGAATTGGCGACCATCCTGCCTGATGCCATTCGCCGCGGAGGCGAAGCCGCAACGCTCGAACGCTTGCGCGATCCGGCGATTGCGGCGTCGACCGCGATGCTGCTGCAATTCGCGCGCGATCCGGCCACCGGCGGCGATAGCTGGCACGACATCCTCATCACCGATACCGGCTCCGACCGCAACGCCGCCTTCGCCGGCTACCGGCTCGATGAAGTCGCGGCGCACTGGCGCCTCTCGCCGGCGCGCGCCGCAATTCGTCTCTTGGTCGAAGAAGAGCTGCGCGTCGACTGCGCGTTTTTCTCGATGTCCGAAGACGACGTCGCGGCCGTCTTGACGGCGGATTTCTGTTGCATCGGCAGCGATGCGTCGGCGCGCGCGTTCGAGGGCCCGACGGCGCGCGGTGTTCCGCATCCACGCACCTACGGTTGCTTCCCGCGCGTCTTCGGCCGCTTCGTCCGCGGCCGGCAGCTCTTCTCAACCGAAGAGGCCGTGCGGCGCATGACATCGCTGCCCGCGCAGTTGTTCGGGATCGCGAACCGCGGCGAAATCAGCGACGGGGCGTGGGCGGACCTCGTGGTGTTCGATCCGCGCCGCATTGTCGATCGCGCCACCTACGAGCGCCCGTTCGTCCCGCCCGAGGGACTTCGCGACTGCTTCGTCAACGGAACGGCAGTGTTACGAAATGGTGACTACACCGGAGCGCGTCCGGGACGCGTTCTGCGCGGCGGGCAATGAACCGGGCCGATTTCATCGCGGTCACGGCAGCCGCCACCGCCGCGCCGTCGCCGCGCGCCGCGCACGAAGCTCCGATCGTCGCGGTCGTAACGCTGCAACGCGACGCTACCGCGCTGCTCGCGCCGTTCGTCGTCGCGATCGCGCTGAACAACACGACGGGAAAGACGGTCCGGCTCGACTTCCCGACCGCGGATCTTTTTCGCATCGACGTGATCAAGGATGATTCACCGGTGTGGTCGTCGCTCAACCAGCACAAACCGATCCCGATCAACCGTCAGCTCGACGTGCCGCCGGGCACCACAAAGCTTGCCAGCATGACGATCGACGGCACGACCGATGACCGGCGCTCCTATGCGCCCGGGAAGTACATCGTGCGCGTCGCGATGCTGGGCACGTCGTTCGGCATGATCGTCGACAAGCAGATCGAGTTCGCGCAGCCGTTGACGGTGGCCGATGCGCTCAAGGAAAAGCCGGGCACGGTAGTGACCGTGGCGGCGGACCAGATCTCGTTCGGCGGCGGCGTGTATCTGCGCGATACGACCGGAAGCGTGCACCTCGCCCGCTCGCTGGGCTTACATCCGACCGGAACCTACATCGTCCGCGGTTTTCTCGATGCTGTGGGCGACGATCGCATCTTCGACGTCGGGCGCTTCGCGCCGGCATTCGACAACCCGCCTCTTCCGTCACCGTAAGGAGCCTCGATGCACGACTGCAACCACCAGTCCCATTCGCGATTGAACTTTCTTGCCGCTACGGGTGCGGCGGCAACGATGTTGCTTCCCGGAACGCGGGCGGTCGCGCAAGCACCGGCGCAGCGGCGGCTGATCGACGTGCACCATCACCACTATCCGCCGGAATTAATGGCGGTGATGAACGCGTGGCAAGCCAAACACTCGTTGCCGCCGATCGGGCCGGCATTCTGGACGCCGGAGAAGTCGCTGGCCGACATGGACGCCAACGGCACGACCACCGCGATCCTCTCGATCGCATCGCCGCACGGCGTGTGGTTCGACGCCGATCCGGCCGCCATTCCGGCGCTTGCACGCGCGTGCAATGAATTCGCGATGAAGATGATTCACGATCATCCCGGCCGCTACGGCCTCTTCGCGGCGCTGCCGATGCCCGACGTAGATGCGAGCCTCAAAGAAGTGGCCTACGCGTTTGACACGCTGCACGCCGACGGCATCGGATTGCCGACGAGCTTCGGCAATCGCTGGCCCGGCGAGGCGGCTTTCGCACCGCTATGGACCGAGCTCAACCGCCGCAAGGCGATGGTCGTGTTTCATCCCTATGCGCCGAACTGCTGCGGCGGGCTGCAGCCCGGCGTCGCCGAGTCCTATATCGAGTATCCCTACGATACCGGGCGTACGTTCCTCAGCTTGCTCCTGAGCGGTACGCTGGTGAAATATCGCGACATCCGCTGGACGCTCTGTCACGGCGGCGGCGCGTTGCCCTATCTCGCCGGCCGGATCGAAACGCTCGCCGCCAACTCGCACGAGAAGCTCGACGTCGTTGCGCCCAACGGCATCGACGCCGAACTCAAGCGCATCTACTACGATACCGCCAACGCCACGTTCCCCGCCACGATGGCCGCGCTGCTCAAAGAGATTCCGATCTCGCAGATCATGTTCGGCACCGACTATCCCTACGTGACGGGCAAACAGAACCTCGGCCCGCTCGAATCCCAAGGGATCTCGTCAAACGATCTCGCCGCCATCGAAAGCGGCAACGCGATGCGTCTCATCCCGCGCCTACGCGCGTAAGAGCGCTTCGCGCGTCCGATCGTCGGCGGGCGCATAGATCGTCATTCGCAGCGACCCTCCGGCATTCGGCGCGAACGTCGTGTACGTATATCGTACGCGGCCGAGCGCCGGATGCTCGAGCTCGACGACGCCGGGCGTGCGTTCATGCACGTGATGCTCGTGCCACCACTGCTCGAATTCCGTGCTTTCGCAACACCGCTCGATGAGCGGCCCGAAGCGCGGGTCATCTTTATGGCGGCCGTAACTGGCGCGGAACTCGGCGATGAACCGATGCGCGTGCCGTTCCCAATCGACGAATTGTTCGCGCCGCTCGGGCGTGGTGAAGAAATCGTATACCACGTTGCGAGACGATTCCGGGAGCGCACCGTAATCGATCAAGCCGCGCGCGGCGGCATCACTCCACGCCAGCACATCCCAGCAGTGGTTGGTGAGATAGACGGCATTCGTCCCCATGCCGCGCAGCATTTGCTGCAGCTCGATCGACACGTCTTCACTGCGCGACCGGAGCCGCGGCGTTTGTTCGGCCAGTTGAAAGAGATGGGCGCGCTCGCCCTCGTCGAGGTGGAGCGCGTCGGCGATGCGTGCCAGCGCAGCGGCCGAGACCCGGATCTTGCGGCCTTGTTCGAGCCACGTGTACCACGCCGTGCTGATGTCGGATGCCGCGGCCACTTCTTCGCGCGTTAGGCCGGACGTGCGGCGACGCCGTCCGGTGCCCGCTGCCGTTTCGGGCACCAGCCGTGCCCGCCGCGATCGCAAGAAATCGGCCAGTTCGTCCCGCCGCGTCTGCTGCTCCATCGCGGCTATTTCAACGCTGCCACGGCGGCAGACTTGAAGACGATGCCGCGATCGCCTACGACCCGCAGCGCGACCGCGTCACCCACCGCCAGCGTCACCGCGCGTTCGGTCGTGAATTCGACGGCAGTCCCCGCGAAGTCGCCGGTGTATTGGCGCCGTTCGCCGACGTATTGCTGCTCGCGCACGCTCACCGGTATGCCCGGTTCATCGTCGCCGACCGTGAAATCCTCGGGCCGCAGCATCAACATCGCGGGCTCGCCCGGTGCGAACTCGCCGGCCGCCGCCGCACTGACCGCGTACCGGCCCTGCCCGGCGGTAACGGCCACACGCCGGCCGCTCGCACCATCGACGATGCGTTCGACCGTGCACGGCACGAAGTTTGCTTTGCCGACGAACCAGCTCACGAACGGCGTTGCGGGCCGCTCGTAGATCTCTTCGGGAGTCCCGATCTGTTCGATCTTGCCCTCGCGCAGCACGGCGATGCGATCGGAGAGCGCGAGTGCTTCCGACTGGTCGTGCGTCACGTAAATCGCGGCGACGTTCGTACGCACTTGGATCTTGCGCAGTTCCGCACCCACTTCGAGCCGCAATTTCTGATCGAGATTGCTCAGCGGCTCATCGAGCAGCAACAGCTTCGGCGAGAAGACCAGGGCGCGCGCGATCGCAACGCGCTGCTGCTGACCGCCGCTGAGCTCGGTGGCGTTGCGCCCGGCGTAGTCGCTCAAGCCCACGAGGGCCAGCATGTCGTCGACGGCCGCCGAGATCTCGCGTTCGGGCTTGTGCCGCACGCGTAAGGGGTAGGCAACGTTCTCCCGCACGGTCATGTGCGGCCAAATCGCATACGATTGAAACACCATACCGAGACCGCGCCCTTCGGGCGGCACGCGAACGCCGGCGGCCGGATTCGTCACGCAGCGGTCGCCGATGTAGATCGCGCCCGACGCAGCTTCGACGAGACCCGCGATCGTTCGCAAGATCGTCGATTTGCCGCAACCGCTCGGACCGAGCAGCGTGAGAAATTCGCCGTCGCGCGCTTCGAGCGAAATCCCGTGCACGACCGCCGATTCGCCATATGCGACCGAAAGCGCTTCGATGCGAAGCCGCGAGGCTGCGCTCATTGCGGCTCCGGAACGCGAGCGCTCTTCGTTACGCGCGCTTGCAGCACGTAGAGCCCGAACACGAACGCAACGAGCAGCACGCTGAGGGCCGCGACGCGTGTGCCTTCACCCTGTTGCCAGTAACTCAAGAGTTGAACCGACGCGACCTCGCTGCCAAATCCGTACAGCATGACCGCCACCGAAAGCTCGCGCGAGAACAGGGTCGCGAGGGTGAACCACGCGGCAATGAGGCCCGGCATGATGAGCGGCACGACGATCCGGCGCAACGTCGTGCCGGCATTTGCGCCGTGCACCGCCGACGCTTCCTCGAGATCGGGGCTGAGCTGCGCGAGCACGCTGCTGGTCGAGCGCATCGCGAGCGGAATCCCGAGCGTGATGAAGCCGGCGAGAACCCCCCAAAACGTGCCGTACATCCCCGGAACGTTGATGTACGTCCACAAGAGGGCCACGCCGAGGACGAGACCGGGAATTGCCCACGGAATGAGCAGCACCGCGTCGATCGCGATGCGGCCGAAGCGGATCTTGCGGATCAACGCGAAGCTCACGAGGCAGCCGATCACGACGCACACGGTGCTCGCGCAGAACATCAGCGCGACGGTGTTGACGAGCGCGCGCTGTGTCGTTGCGTCGGTGAGGATGAACTGGTAATTCGCCAGCGTGGCCAGCTTCGGATCGTAGTTGCCCAAAAGCTTCCAAAACGACGACAGCACGATCGCACCGAGCGGTAGGAGTACTAACGCAAGGTATCCCCAAGCAAGGATGAGGCAAGGGACCTTCGATTTGCGGAGCTTGATCCGCCGCGGCTGAAAGCCTTTTCCGGTGACCGTCGCACGCGTTTGCTGCAGCCGGGCTGCGACGGCGACGATCAGCAGCGCCCCCGTTCCGACCAGCACGCTCAGCGCAATCGCCGTGCCGTAATGCGGCGGCGTCTGCACTTTGAGTGCATCGTAGATGAAATTGATGAACACGTAGATGCCCGCCGGCGTTCCCAAGATCTGCGGGACTTCGAAGGCCTCGATCGCGCGGATGAACGCGATGATCGCGAACGGCAGAAACGCCGGCATCAGCAGCGGCGCCTGGATGGTGCGAAACACGTACCACGGCGATGCGCCGCTCAATCGCGCGGAATCTTCGAGACTCGGATCGGAATTGCCGAGCGGTCCGAGCATCATCAGATAGATGAAGCCGGCTGCGGGAAACGACATCACGAGCGCGACGCCGCCGTACGAATAGACGTCGACGACGTTGCCGTTACCGTGCGTGAGCGAACGGAAGAACACGTTGATGATGCCGTTATCCGGGTTGCCGAGGATCGCCCACCCGATCGCCACGACGAGGCTCGGCGCCAGAAACGGAACGATCGCAACCGCGCTGAGAACGCGCCGGCCCGGAATGTCGGTGCGCGCCACGAGCCAGGCGAGAAAGAAGCCGGCACTCAGCGCCAGCGCGGTTGCGGCGAGCGCGATCCAGAACGTCGTAACGGCAACCGACCAGACGTGCGGGCTCAGGAGCACCGTGGCGTAATTCGCAAGCGTCCACGATCCGGTAGCGCCCGGCGGAGCATCGCGAAAACTGCTCGTGACGAGCGTTCCAGCCGGAACGGCAATGAGCAGCAGCGGCGGCGCGATCACCGCCCACCAGAGCCACGAATTGCCCTTAAGAGGTTTCACGAGGCGTCCCAAACACGATAGTCACCATGAC
>Ga0182030_10011230_pt1 | contig 18088 bp, 24 predicted proteins | sample 812S3MmetaG_FD_121299 | JGI IMG/M metagenome (GOLD analysis project Ga0182030, IMG submission 121299) | Permafrost microbial communities from Stordalen Mire, Sweden - 812S3M metaG (Illumina Assembly) | ecosystem: Environmental > Terrestrial > Soil > Wetlands > Permafrost | place: Sweden...
AATAATAAGTTTATCATCCATAGGGAAAATACATTTCATATTTCCCGTAGAACCTTGAGCGGCCGTTGAGGGAGGAACATATAGAGTAAGAAGATCACTCATTTCAACAGGCGTGTTTTCAATAACTTGTTTTGAATACCAAAGCTGATTTGGGTCTTCGGCATTTATTCCCCAAACTCTGTCATCAAATAAAGTTAGAGCATTAAAGCTAGGGGCTCCAACATCTTCAACAACTCCGCCTGTAGTATAAATAAGAGAATTTCCTAAAATTTGGTTATCAGCTTGAGTATCTAGGTAAGTTAAATAATCAACGGTTAGATCATTTATAAGAGGAGTTTGAATGCTTGTAACTTGAAAAAATTCCTCTTGAGAAGTTGACCATCTAAATATTTCTAATTTTACTGGATTTTCTGTTTTATAAGTAAGCCTTAATGTTGGAATATTTAAAGTAACTGAGCAAATTGAACTTATTGATAAAGAATCTGTTGTTGCTGTGCCCGCAAATGCTTGATTTACCGTTACTGTAGTCCCAGATATTTTTGTTATATATGTATCTGCTAAAATGCTCCCCGGCGTTGTCGTATCTGTTACGAACTGTCCTACAACAAGCCCTGTTGCGCTCGATACGACCATCGTAAATGTGCCTTCAGTGAAAGCAGCTGTAGGAGTAAGTGGGGTAGGCTGAGTAAAGGCAGAGTTGTTAGAGCTCATATCTACTATTACTGGAATCGAAGGGGCAGATCTTTCAATATTACCCTGATTATTTGTCCAAGTGTAAACAACTTGATATTGATATTCTTGAGGGACCATTGCTCCTCCAGAATTATGAGGAGTCCCTTCAACACTATCTGGCCAAACAAAGAAATTGTTTTCAACTGCTACATAACCATCATATTCCCATAAAAACCCACCGCTTAAACTTAACGTCTGAGCAATCTCAACTGGGACGATATAAGATGTTCCAATTGTAAAAGTAATTAAATTTAATCCTGTTTGAGAGTATATGCCCGACTGAGTGATAGACAATTGCTGAGAGGTGTTTGCTGAAGTAATGAAGTCTTTGTACAAATATCCAACCTGAGCAATATTATCTGTAACTGTAACTGAAGGAAGTCCAATAGGACAGTATCCTCCACCGTTACCGTAAGCAAATCTTGAGACAACTTGGCCGATGCCATTAATAAGAAAATAGGTTGGTTGAAAAGGCGATTGATACGCGACAAAAACATAATAGACTCCGTTAACAATAAATGCTTTTGAAGCAAGTCCTACAGACCGTAGGAGTACGCTGGGAGATCCAACGGTTCCTGATTGAGTGCAGGTGATAGTCGATATATAATTAGTAGGAATAGTAGAGTCATAGCCGTAATTATTAGCCACTTCATAGTAAACTGTTAGTACTCCATTTTGAGCAACAGTTGCAAGGTTATCTATTGTCCCGCTTGTGATAATCTCTGCAGGTGTCGAAATTATTTTATTTAAGTTTCTATCTACTGCAACCGTATATCCTGTGCTTGATCCTGAGTTATAATATGTTGCCCAGATAACAGGATTTGTTCCTGAAATATCAGCTGTCATGCTCATGATGGTTGCTGTAACTTTACCTGAATTTGAATATGTAACGGGAGCTGATAGGTTAAGCGTAGAAGTTAAATATTTTATCTGAATTGATTGGCCACCGGAAGTTGTGTTGTATGCGATATACAAATTATTCTCTACAACTACTCCATCCCAAGAAAGTCTTGCACTAGGAATATAATTTGAAGAAATATCTGTATTTGCTGTAACGATACTTTGATTATTAGTACTTACCGCAACATACTGAAGATGACTTGTTCCACTTATAAGATTAGTAAAAACAATTATAAAATAAGAACCTAGAACAAATACTCTTGGAGAGCCAGTAGGGACTCCGGCATTTACGGGAATTGGTGTAGGCTCAGTAATATTTTGTCCGGTAACACTATTTGCTATGGCATACATTATTCTGGGCGTTGATAGGCTAGTTGGTGTTTGATCAGTATAAACCGTACAAACTAAACCATTGGGAGAAACAGCAGTATCTAGTTGTGATTGATTTGTGTTTGATCTTATTAAAGGGAGAGTCTCTAATTCTACTGGCTGAAGAGTTCCTTTATTAACCCAGGAATTTGTACTTTGAGAAAAGGCCTGGATACTTGACCCAATTGCCGTAAGATTCCCATTAAACGTTGTTAAAAAACTAGCTGCTTCCGGGAGATTTGTTATAGCTCCATATCCGTTTCTTTTAGAGAGTCTTTGAAGGGTTGTAAAAATAGAATTTTCTAATGATAAAAACTTTCCCAAAGGAATCTGCCAAGGATCTGTCTTGGTATCTAAACCTTGGCCAAAGTTGAATGCGATAGGTTGTTTCATTAAAACCGGATCTCGTAAGCATACATGACTACGTAATTTACAAAGCCCCCAAAACTATTCTCTAGAAATAGACTATAGGTATAAGTACCAGGAGTCCCGGAAACTGAAAAATCTACGAAATCAAGATTTGATGGACCTATGTTTAGAGTTGTCCCACCTACTCCAAAAGGGAGTGATGTGATTTGAATTTCATTAATAACCGTTGTTGCAGGAGAGCCAAAATAAAGCTGAAACAAAGCACTTGCCTGATCACCCGTTAAGGTTCCCCCTATAGAAGATGCATGAACATTATCATATGGAGCTGGAGAAAAACCTACTTTAACAGGGCCGCCATTAGTTGTGATTGTAACCTGCATATTAGTAACTTGGCCGGTTCCAGTGAATGCCCCACTTGAACTTGATACAATAATGTTAGGAGCTCTTGTGAGGGTTCCTAAAGTACCCGCTGAACTGACTGTAACAAAACTGTTAGTAGATGGATTTGAAGCAGGAAATGTAGAAATATTCCCCGAGGTATCTATTGTGGCAATGCTTGTTACAGAAGGAAGTGTACTTGGTAAAATTAAAGTTAAGTCAGACGCTAGAGCTGAGGGAGCGCTTAAAGTAACGCCGTGAGAGTTTGCAGAAACGTCTCTTATTACTACAGATCCAGCGTCTAGATTAGCAGGAGTATTTGTGGCCGATTGCCAAACAAAAGTTTCAGTACCACTATTATAACTTGCTGAAGCCGTGCCACTTGGAAGACCAGTGATACTACCAGCTCCAGCATTAACAGATCCTGTTTTTGTAATGGGGACAACGTTTCCAGATTCGTCATTATAGTAAAGTTCGTTACCCGCAACATAAATACATCCTAAGTTAGGAGAAGCTCCTGCTAATGAACTAGATTGAGATTGAAAATTCACTGTTTTTACAAAAGTAAGATTGTTTCCGTTAATAGGAAGGTCAGCATTTATATTAAGTCCACTAGGAGTTATCTGAACGCCACTTCCAGGTGAATGATTATGACCATCTAAAATTAATCCAGAAGAGTATTGATTATTTCCGTAATCAGGACCTGGATCTTGTCCAGGAATGGGAAGAATTAAACTCATGTTCGGTGTAATCGTAAAATTTGCCATCTAGTTCACCTTAATGAATGCTGTGGTCCCAGAGACTGAAATATTAGGGACAGTTTGATTTCCAGTTAATTGAGCGTAAGCTGTTCCAACTGATGATTGACCATTTGCTAAAATCCAATTAGTACCAGCAGTTGATTGAAACTGAGAAAGAGTTAAATTAGCTAGTTTTATTTCTCCAATTATTTCTAATTGTTCTACAGAATCATTAATACTTACAATTTGATTATTTAAATTTCTTAAAACTTTATTTATGTTTTGCTGAACCTGATTAAGAGAATTGTCAGGAGTTTGAAGATAGGGAATTTGAACTTGATTGCTCATCAACCAAACCCCGGACCAAAAGTCCCATTACCCCAACCACCTAGAGCCCCGAAGTTAGGATCTCCTGTAGCTGATCTTGTATTGCTAACGGTATTTGATTGCCCTACGTCACGATTAGGAGCTGTTGTTTCAATTCTTTCTAGTATCTCTGTTCTTTCATTAACGAGAGCAGCTGCTTGATCATACGATTCTTCTTTCACTAAAGCTTTAATCGCTGCATCTACAATTACAAGCTCTGACCATCCAGAAATACTAAAAGGCATCATATCTGTGTCTTGAAGCATTTGAGTTAAAATAGGCACGTACCATAATTGAAGACTTTGAGCGTTTGTAGGATACGGAATAAAGTAAATTGTTTGACCTTCCCAACAATAAGACAGGCCAAAAATAGATGTAACAGTCCCGGCTAATTGAAAGGTGTTATATTTATTCCGATCAATCCAGTTAAATGGAGGTAAACTAAACCAAGCATTTTGATTTGCTACAGCTGGAGCGCCTGAACTTGCATCTACTCCTGAAAGTTTAAATAAAGCAGGGGCAGGTGAGCCATTAACAATATAGTTTGAGCCATTAGGTATGTTAATGCTTGCGAGAGAGCCCGTGGTATTTACGGAACTTGTTGAGATAACTAATGGAGGAGCAAAAAAATATTTATCCCCATATTTTCTAACTAAAAGATCATAGAGCCTATTTGCGCTCTGATTAATATTGAAATTCCACTCATCATCTGTCAAAAAGTTAGACTTGAGCTTATCTGCTCTTAGTTTTGACATATAACGAAGATATCCAAGATTTATCTGGCCGGGCAAACAGGGGGTAATAGTTAATGGGAGACTGTTTGTCCCGGTACTATTAAATCCACTTGATCCGCCTGTGCTTACACTTCCAACCTGATACCAATATTGAACTCCAACGGTAACAGTACTATCTAAATAGTTATTTACTGTGGGCGACCCAACGGTAGTAAAAGTCCCTAAAAGTCCTGAAGTAGATCGCTGAACCACATAGTTTGTAGCTCCAGCGACCTGACCCCAGGAAAGATAATTCTTCCCATTACCAGTGGTAAGGACAATCTGCTGAGGGATTGCTGAGATGAGAGACATTATAAACCCTCTAAGATTTAAGTTTTAATTATTCTCCGCGTCCGCCAACTTCAAAAGATTGCTCTACATAAAATTGCATTCCACAGACAGAGTTATTAGCAGGTGCCGTTGGGATAAAAGGAGTATCAAATGCGCTTCCCGAAATAGTGGGAGCTAAGAATTGAACCATAAGCCATCCACCGGCATTAGCTGATCCACCCATTGGAATCGGAGCAATGCTTTGATTAGGATCACCCACAACTTCCATTGTACAGGTACCAGAGACTCCAGGAACTTGAACAAGGCCAGTTGATCCACCGCCAGTTGAATAGCCAGTGGCTGTAGCAACAAAACTTGCACCAACGTTTGGAACAATACCTTTTGGAAGACCTACACCTTGCCAGTCTTGAAGGTTTGTTGAGAAATCAACATTGGCAAATGTAAACCCGGTTGGAATCAATCCATCAGCAGGAGGACCTGCAACAGGACCGTAAGGATTATGATTTGTAGATACAAGCGTTAAGGTAGTTGTTCCTGTTACAGTGAAACTAAACACTCCTGCAGGAGCAGAAGGATTTTGCACCGTTTGTGCTAAAAGAGCATTTAAGATTACAGCTAGTTTTGTTCCAACTGTTGCAGCACTATCATTAGTTACTAATTGAACTTGAACTAATGTCCCTGAAACACCGACAGGAGCAGCTCCTACGCCTGAAACACTAAACCAAATGATAAATGTATTTCCGTATTGATCATAAAGGCTAAACCAGGTCGAAGCTAAGCTACCAGATACATCCGCTACAGGAGCAATCGTTACCGTTCCTGCGGTCGCATGACCTACTGAGGTGATAATATAAGGTTGACCAACTGTTAGAGCAGATCCGTTAATAGCGATATTGCTTCCAGTAGTAGGAGAGGCAAATCCTGAAAAACCACCGTAGTATCGAGTATAATTATAAGCTATTTGAATAAGAGCAAAACCTACAGCAGGATTTGGGTTAAGATACCCGTTAGAACCTTTTCCAGGTGTAGCGCTTGTGTGCATAAATACGTTTTTAACGCCTTGGCCTTTAAGAGATCGAATGCCTAGACCATTACCGTTTGTGCTATCGACAACAAAGCTACAGTCAACCAAGACTGGCTTTGAGAGCATTGAATAAAATTTGCCATAGTTATTACCAAGTGCAGAACTCATATAATTTCACCTCGCTTGTAAGATTTAATTACCGCTTGACCCGACAAGCTCCCAGGTTTACGGCTTCTCGGTCCTAGGTAAAATTACATAGGACTCTATGAGTGATAAGTTGGCCCGGAAAATAAAAAGGCCGGACGTTTTAAGTCCGACCCTAAAAGCTTTTTCTCGTCCTTGAGCTTTTAAATTACTGAGCTAACGGTACCACGGCATTTGCGCCGGGAGCGTTACAGGTTAAGTTCGCATAGTAACCTACGCGAAGTTCTACTGCATCGCTTCCAGGAACCGGGAAACCGAGTTGATCATAAAAGCCTGGGAAGGTTAAGAATTGAGGCACTTTGCCCAAGCTTCTTAATTTCCAAGTTTTCAGAGTAATGATGTAAGCGGTTTGCGCAGGGCAGTTACGATCTTGAAGAATCGCAATTTCGCCGTTTGCCGTTGGCAACACAAGCGCTTTAAAGCTGATATCGATTTCATCATGCTTAATGGACACATAGTTAGCTTGAGCTGTTAATTGCTTAACGAGCACTTGATAGCTGACAGGGTTCATAAGGATGTAATCAGGATCACCGGCTTCAGAGCTATTAGCTGCAAGCTGGTTAACTGCGTCAATAAGTGCATCCTGGATGCTCTCATTTGCGCCACCTGCGAACCTAAGGCCTGCTAATTTAGTCGGACTTACCGATCGGTCAACTCCAAAAAAATTGTCTGACCCACTTGGAGCTACGGAAGGAATCCATGCACCAAGACCTGCAATTTTAAGCATGTTGGTTGAAGCTAAGCCGTTAGAAATAAAGTTTACGTCACCTGCTTGAGCAAGATACGGAAAGCTTGAAGACCAATTGCTCGGTGTTCCAGCTGCTCCGCCTTGACTAGCAGAAACGGTTACCGTTCCAAGGCCAGTATCAACAGCGATTACATAACCCAAAGCTGCCCCTGTGGATTGAGTAGGTGTTTGACCGCTTACTGAAAAGCTAACAAGAGCCATCCCTACTGCGAATTGGTAAACCATGCCGAGGTTATCAAGAACAATCACGCCTGCGGTGATTGAACCATTGCCTAAACCATAGGTTCCGCGAGTTCCAGATCCATCACCGTACATATCGTGAGCAAGATCGTTTGAAACGTTACGGAATGCAGATTTTACGTTCAACTCTGCAGCTGGCATGAATGCGCCAATACTTGCAGCAGATGCACGTAAGAAATCGTTGGTTAAAGTAGCAACAGAGTAGTTTGATACTCTAGTAACTTGAAACTCAACGGTTTGCGGTGCAGTTTGATAGGTTTGAGCAGTTCCTAATGCAGCGGAACGACCGGCACCCGTATCATACATAACTGGAACAGGGAATGATTTACCGCCGAGACCCATTTCAGTTTCATCTTTAGGACAAATGGCTAGGAAGGGGTTCTTGTCAAAGACAAGATCCTTCATTACCCACGAGTCGTCAGAATAAAGTTCCTTTAATGTAGCAATATTAGTCGTCGCGTTTGAATACGCGAGACTTGGATTTGCTGGAGTTCCCATTTTTATCTACCCTTTTCTTGCCTCTCTAACACTCTTCTGCGGGCTTCCGCATATCGCTCAGCTTCGCTTAAGAATTGGAGGCTTTTAAGTGGACGCTTTTCAGAGCCCACCGTCATATCGTTTGTTAAAGTTTTCCCCACCACGGGGCGAGGGAGCACGCGCTCTTCGGGCTCAACCTCTGTTTTGAACTTGGGAAGAGAAGTAAATCTCTTTCCATATTCAACTAAGTAATCCTCAACCTGTTGTGCTGCTTCGTTAACAGTAAGTTCTTCCCCATCAGCTTCAAACGCATCTAGAATTACTTGAAGAACTGCGTCCTCACGTTTTAATTCCTTAATGCTTGAATATTCTGGGTTGTCGCTTACAAGCTTAGATATTTCTTTTTTATATTCCGCTACTGTTTCTTCAAATTGATTAGCGGCCGATTCTTCTGTACCTTTTTCTATGCTCTCAAGTTTTGCTTCAAGAGCACTAATCTTAGCTTGTAGAGGATCTTCGCCTCCTTGTTTTTCAAGGACATACTTTGTGTAGTCCTCGTAGCTGAGTCCAAGGGCTTCAGCTTCGCTAAAATCTTTTGAGCTCATCTTTGCTTTGAGAGCTTCGAATTTCTCTGCATTAGCAAGTTTTGCTTCAATAGATTTTTCACGTTCTTTTAACGCCTGTTCCCGCTGACGAAAGGCTTGTTCTTTACGAGCAAGCGCGGATAACTGAGGCGATAGCCTTACAGATTCTTCAGTAACAGGGGCTGATTCTGCAGCCGGACTATTATTTGTGATTGGCTGGCCTGCAATTTCAGTAGGCCTTTGCGATCTTGTAGATACTGTTCTTACCGGAATTGGCTTTTCAGCTTGATGAGGTATAATGTTATCAACTATGGCTTCTCTCGTGGGCATATGATTCTCCTATAAATGAAAAAATTTCTTCTTAGACTTGGACATTTGATGTTGGTGCTATGCTTGGCGCCGGTGGAGCTACTGGTTGTTGTGGTCCTGGTTGTGTGGGCATTTGTGGCGGAGGATTGGCTTTAGCTTTTAAAACCTGAATTTGAGTAAAGTAATCCCTTAAAAGCTGAAGCTTTGATTCTTCAATATCTGTTACTGCATATTTATTAATATATTGAACAACAAGTTTTGTAGCTAGATCCGTGGGGTCTAAAATAAAAGCATCAGGCGGCTCATATCCTTTTTTGCCTTTTTCTATAATATTATCGAGATTTAAAAGAATTCTTTCTCTCAAAGCAAAAGCAAGAGAGTCCGCTTGTTTAAGATCTGGCTCAGCAGACAAGAATCTAAATTCATCTTTATCAATCTCACCCATTGCAAGCCATTCAGAGAGCGTTGCTCTACGACCTGCAGGTGTTTGAGGAAGACTTGATTCTTCAGCGCACTGAATTACATAAGGATCTTCTAGAATTGAAATATCAGATAAAGTGATTTTAGAAACACCGTCTTTTCCAGCATGAACTGTTTCATATTCACCCGTAACTTGAATAATATCTTTTGCACAATCCATATACGCGTAAGCAAGTTTTGATATGCAGTCTTGATCACGCTCTGACAATTGAGCAAATCTATCTGTCTGAATATCATCATATGATCTAATTGCTTCGCCTGAATTGAGTCCAGCGGGCTTCTGACTTGTCGCAGACATAGCTGAAATGCCAGACATTTGATAAGCATTCTGGATAAGCCATTTGATCCATTCATAGATCTCTGGATTATTAGATTCACTTGTTACAAATTGAGGTGGAACTTTGTTATACTTTATGATTGTCCCGATATTATTATTAAAAGCTGTCTCTAGAATTGCTGAAAATTCATCAATAAGAATTCTAGGAACACCCATAAGCTCGATCGCTTGAGAAGCTATGATTAAAAGCTTATAGATTTCCATTTGAGTAGGCATCAGGATTTCAGCTAATCCTTGGGCAAACCAGCCCACCATATTTGGATTATAATCCCATTTGATAAAGGGAAAGTTAGGCTTCGTCCAAGGTTCATCTAAAATAACGCCTGAAGAGCAGACAATAGTATGTCTTCCGTCTCCAGCGCCTTCACAAGATGGCAAATGCCATCCTTCAGAGATTATAAATTGATCTGAAATTGTATCTGTTGATAGTGGTGTATTATCAACGTTTCCATGTTGAGCTTTAAGGATAATTTCAGTCTCATCAGGAAATAGAGACATCATTACCCCTCGGTCAACTAACTTCATTTGAATTAAATTTCGAGGATTTCCGTAATAAGCATCGTTATAATCAGTTAAAAGTTCTGTCTCAAGAGTCCTCTCAGCACAGATCTTACCTTTTATGATCTTACCTTTTGAGTCTCTCTCATAAAGAGGGAATACTTTGATAAAACCATTACCCAAAACACAAGAATCTCTTAAAGCAAGTGCTCTTAGAGGATAAGCATTTGTTCTATGGAATTCGCCAAGCAAGAAATTATTAAAGTTCTCGCTTATCTTTTGTTTTTTGTAAGAACCTTTATTAGTTAGAAATGTAGGCTTTGGTTTATTCTGACCAATTTTTGACACTAAAGTATCAGTGCAAGAATAAACAACGTTAGCCGTTGGCCGTCCGATAGGTAATTGTTGAGAATTATCAAGAGTCCCGACATTAGCGAGATAGTTATATAAGGGCTTACCTGAAAAAAGACGGGTATAGATAGACGCTTGTCGTATACGTATTTGATGAAGCTTTTTTAAGTGATTAGTCGTTGATAATTGCTCTTCTTTAAGTTGGTCAGGAGTTTCAGCGAGCCACCATTTAAAGCTTTGATCCATATCCTTCATGGATTTTTTAAGCTTTGTATTTACGATGATCTCTTTTGTGATTGGCTTTTCATCAAGCTTTTCTTGAGTAGGCATTATTCACCAACCTTTTGTTCTTGAGCCTGGCTGTAATCAGGGAAAAGCTTATCAACGAGTGAATAGTCATCAAGCTTTAGAAGGTTTGCGACTTCGTTCACGTGATGAACAATCTTTGAATCAACAGGCGGAATTGCTTGAGGCTCTGGAGGCTTTACCCTATTTATGGTATGAACCGGTTCTGATACCCTATTTATGGTATTGTCTTTAATTGACATCTTAATCTCAAGATCTTCGTTCTTGAAATATTCAACCCCATGGCTCTTCATAAGAGAGAAAATCTTCTCTAATTTTTCTGGATTCATCAGCCAACACTAAGTTTAGAAAGAATGCGCTCAACGCGGTCCATCTTCTTTTTTAAAACATCGAGAGATTGACTATCGTCTACTTGCTCGCCTTCCATGGTAGCTTCGCCTGGGGCCATAGATTTATCTTTTGCGCCTGGAATGGTTTCTTCCATTTGCATTTTCTTTTCTTCGTTCCAAACGTCTTGAGGATTCATTTGTGGAAGAGCAGCGGTATCGACCATATTATCAACCCCATCGTCACGGAGCTTTTTACGCTTCATACGAATAGCCTCAGACATTTTTTTAGCGTCTAACATTTTATTCCCCCATGCTTAAGATTATGGCCTTAAGACTTTCCAGAATTTCTTTTTTGTTTTTAGATTCAATTGCTTTAATAAACTCACCACAACATTGATCCATTAGTTCGTGATCACCATCTTCACCAACTTCTCCGCCTTCAGCTAGGCCTTCTAATTTTGGCTTAGGCATAGCTTTCATTTCGCCGAGAACTTTGTGATGTTCTTCAACAGCACTTTCCTGTTGTTTTCTATTATGAGTTTTATATTCGTTTGCGTATTCGCCCGTTTCTATGGCTTTTGCGTGTACCCCAGCTCTTGATTCGCCCAAATCTCTTTTGTCATAGCCTGCTTTTTCACGCTCATCTTTGTCTGCCGGAAGTCTTGCATCGTCGAAATAGGTTTTATGAACGCCTTTGACTTCTCCGCCATCAGCGTACTTACACATCCCGCCACCGCAGGCAGTGCATTCCCCGCCCATAGCCATTTTGTGGCCAGTCTTTTTCATTTTAGAATAAGCTTTAGCTAGCGACATCTTCGTCCCCTGATTTTATATGTTGAATAAGAGCTATGAGAGTTTCTCTAAGCTTTGAGGCCTCTTTATGCTCAAGCGCCTGCATTAGCTCATCAATGAGATGATCTTCGATTTGTTTATCATGTGAAGGATTGACTACCCGTTCATCGGGTTCTTTTGAGATAGGCCATTTAGATTCCTCTAAGAAAGGTAGTTTCATGAAGGTGATGGCTTGGCCTGAATATTAGATTACCATTTCGACCAGTCAGGTAAACCTTTCTTGTCTTTGTTCCAAGAACCGTAACCTCCACGAGAATCTCTCATATCTCTTTCGCGGCGCAGCTTCTCTTGGATAGCCTTAATATGCTGTTCCTCTTCGAGCTGAAGATAAGCAGGAGTACCAGGCTTTGGCTTTTCAATTGGTGGGGTATAGTTATAAGCGGGACTTAGTTTAAAGGCATAAAGACATGAGTCCACAGCGTCTGAGTGACCCTTTACGACTATCTTATCAGGAGTAGACTTATCATCGTCTCTCTCGAGTATTTGGCAATCCTGAGCGAACCTAGACGTTTTCTTAGCTTTAAAGTTACCAGTCCTAAGAGCATTGTCTAGAAATCGATATGACGCAATCTTTTCTGTTTTATCTGCGGGCTCAATCATGAAGGAATATCTATCTTTGAGATCCTCGACTATTTTCTTACCTAAACCTCCTGTATCGGCCACCATGTCACGAACTCGCCTACCTTGTGTGATTTGTCGTATTTGTTTAGCAAGATCATCTGTGAGCTGATTAGGAGTTACAAGCTCTTCTATAAGATAAGTAACCGGAGAATGTTTCGTAAAAGCGAGTAATGACAAGGAATCAGCATCCGTATGACCGAGATCAATGCCAAGAATATAGACATACTCGCCAGGTGGTAGTTCTTCATAGTGGTTAATTGTCGGATCAAAGTGTAATAAAAGAGAATTAACATCTAAAACCCATCTACCGAAACATTCACGTTGTATAGATGGATCTTCCAGCCCAACGCCTTTACGGTCCATGTCTTGTTGAATGAGTTCTTCAACAGTCTTGCCGGATTTTCGCTGTATCCACGGATTGCTATGAAGCGTCCATGCATGGTGCGACCATTTTGGCGACAAGGCTGATTCGTAGAAATAGCCAGAGGGTATAGGGCCGGGAGTACCGATGAGCCTACATCTTCCGTTTGTGTCGTAAAGTCTTTTAACGATAATCTCTTCAACGAGTTCTTTAATGTGCGCTCTGAAAGCTTGGCTTTCGTCAATATATGCAAGTGCACAGTTAGATAAACCGCGGATTTTTTCGATTTCGCCTTCATTATTAGCTCCCATCAAATAAATAAAAGAACCGTTAGGAAACTTCAGAGATAGCTTTGCTATATTCTCTTCAGCTTCTAACTTATATTCTCGGTTAATCTTTTGAAGCTCAGGCCAGATGATTCTCTCAGCACTGCTTCTAGCAAGAGTTATATATAACCCAATTGTGCCAGGCATCGTTAGTGCAGTGTTTACAAGGTCTGCCGCACAAGCGGTAGTTTTACCGGCTCTGACGGAACATACAGCGGTAGCGAATCGCGCTTGGTCTTGAACAAAGTCTAGCTGTTCTTTAAATAGAAACTCTTTAATGTCGAACTTACGGTTTTGAACAAGTCTTTGAAGAGTTCTATAGCTCATTTAGTAGTAGAGCTTATTTACCAATTTGGAGAACGTTTTCATTATTGATGCCTTTGACTTCTTCTTCGAGCTTTTCGATTTCTTTTTTGGCTTGCTCGAGGAGGAGCTTTTTTTCTTCGATTGAATTGATTTCGATTTCGTTATCTTCTTCTTCATAATCTTCCTTCTTCTTAGGGTAAAGATACTGACAAGCTTCTTTAGTAGCTGCAAGTCTCATCTCAGGGCTTATAGTATAGCCTATCTTAGTCGCCCCTTGGGCGTTCTCTATCACATAAACTTCGCTATCGTAGCCTAGAGCTTTCCAGTCACCTGTAGCAAATAGCATTAGTAGTTCAAAAGGATCTGGAAACTTTTCAGCAAGCATCTCCATTTTTAGAGTGCGCTCGTTTCGTCTCCCTTTTGGCCTACCAGAACTTAGCTTATGTCCTTTTTGGAACGGCATATCATTTTAGTATTTCTTTATTGCTCTGCATTATAACGGGAATCCATATTTAACCATAGTTGTAGGAAGTATGATGCTATGTCCCTTAGCTTGAATAATTAATACACCTTCGGGAGCATAATAGATTTTGCCGCATCTTGAGGGACGGGAACTACCGCTATAGAACGCTCGTTCGGGTTCTCCAGTCCAAGACTCGACAGTATCCTGAAGGATAACTCGCTTCATGAGCGTTCCTGTTTCAATTAAATAATCAATGAATGTAGACTCTGATTTTAAAGATTTATATTCTTTAGTGCGTTTGTCTATTTTGGATGATTGTACAGTTTCTTCCATGTTCTTCTTCCCCTATTGTTTTTAGATTCTTCTTATCGACGATTACTTTTCCGATTTTAGTTAGATCATATTCAGTCACAGTTTTTAAGTTTTTAGGCATTAAAAGTTTACCAATACCTATTTCTCTATAATCTTCTTTTATATACACCCAGTCCAGATGATCATCTCTAGACACTGAGTATCCTATAATCGTAATGGGATCATTAGGGAAGCAGGCTATTTTTATTCTCGCTGATTCTAAGATATGTTTTATGCGCCTAGATTGTTTTTTAAAGAATCTTTGAGAGGTTTCTTCTCTTTTTTTATAAGAACTATAAAAGGAATTATTCCGCCAAGAAGCGTAGATATAGGCTTCATCCATTTCTGGATTAAAGTCTCTTAAAATTATTTGATTTAAATCAGACTCATCCACTCCCTTAACCCCTTAATTACGTCGTCTATTCTACTCTTAGCTTTTTTAAATTCTTTAGCAATTCTTCTTTGAGTATACCCTTCAACATGCATTGACCAAATGATTTCTATCTCTATTGCTTTAAATTTAGAATTACCATGCTTTACTATTGATTTACAGATTTCCTTAAACTCTGGATGATTATGAAAGTTTTCAATTTCTTGTTGATAGAGACTTTTACTGTTTTTAATTATCTGAAATCTCTCGGAAGGTATTGTAAAGCTATCCCATTTTTTTAAAGGACAAGAAGGAAGCTTAGTATTTTCTATATCAATAAAACCTTTTTGTTTTATTCTTTTATACCAAAGGTCCTGCAAATCCTTAAAAGATTTGTGTGATGGCATTAATGGTCTAGTTTTTTATTTGGCGGGATATATTCTTCCGTTGATTTAAAGATTTTATAATCTGTGAGATTTATCTTCTCCATTGTGCAGCCACATCTTTTAACTAAATGATACAATTGAAAAAATCTCTCATCAATCATTCTTTGAGTATATCTGGCTGGAGCTCTAGGAGGGACCACTATTTGATCCTCCCCTGTTTCAATTGCTCTCTCACATATTTCTTCTATTTGTTTTTGAAAGCCCATCTACGCACCATTAATAGGAACAACGTTTGAATCTTCTTTTTGCTTTAAAGCGTCTTGAGCTCTCTTCTTTGCCTCTTGATCAAGTTTAAAGGTCATCGTATTTGCGAAATGTTTATAAAAAACATTTTTAACTTCATTGAAATAAAGAGTCGGCACTTCGCTTGGAATATGGTGGATATATCCAGCAAGTAAGCTTCTTAATTGATCGTCTATTACTAAATCATTAACTGCCGCTGCTTTTTCTAAAAGAGCTTCAAATCCATCTTCTGTTAAAGGGAGCATAAGCTCATCATCTTCAGTTGATTTATAATAAGCTCTTTCGCCTCGATCTGATTTATAAAGCTCTTCACGTGTCATTATGAGGCTCCTCTTTTAGGGGAAGTTCTGGGTTAAGTTTTTTAACTTCTTCTTCTTTTTTTTGAATTTCTTTTTGAGCTTCGTCCATTTCGAGAGAAAGTTCTCGAACCTGATCACAAATTTGATCTTGCTGTTCATCAATCATTAGTTCTCTTTTAGCAATTGCTTTAAGTTCTAAAACTTGAGCTCCTAGCTTTAAGACTAGATCTGTATATTCTTTATTGATCTCTTCTGGTTTTCTAATGATCATGATAGGATTTTTGAGCTTTTTTTTCACTTATTTCCCCGTTCTTCTTTGAAACTAGATTACATGATGATTTTAATAGGTCAAATAAAAAGATTGGCTGAGGAGGCACGATTTGAACGTGCGTAATCTTTCTTAACAGGAAAGTGCCTATACCAAACTCGGCCACTCCTCAATATTATCTCCAAAAGGCCACATTATATAAGCTTGATCAGCAGGGCAATTTCTATCTGGAAGAACTTTAGCAAACTCAAATCCAGCAATCCATGCTTCTGCTCTCATTCCTGAAAGGCGCCTTTCTATTTTTCATTATTACCGTAAAAAAAATATGGGTCATGAGAATAGACTAATACTCATCACAGTCTTCATCAATACACATTTTATGAAAACTTCTTTTGTGTCCGTCAACTTCAGTCTCAATAAAATGATTGCCTCTAAGTTTTTTGCCACATTCAAAACAAAACCTTACTCGTGGATTCGGTTTCACCCTTAAATACATATCTGCGCAAATTTCTCTAACGTCTTTTGGAATGCGTTTATCTTCACTAAAAGCTTGCATCCATTTTGCCATCTCTATTTTAGTAATCATTCACTCACCTCTCAACTGTTTCATAAGCTCCAGCTCCCGCTCCTGCTCCCGCTCCCGCTCCCGCTCCAGCTCCTGCTCCCGCTCCTGCTCCAGCTCCTGCTCCTGCTCCCGCTCCCGCTCCTGCTCCTGCTCCAGCTCCCGCTCCCGCTCCCGCTCCTGCTCCAGCTCCTGCTCCCGCTCCCGCTCCCGCTCCCGCTCCCGCTCCTGCTCCCGCTCCTGCTCCCGCTCCTGCTCCCGCTCCCGCTCCAGTCATAACCAGTTCTTAATGGGGCGGCTTTCATTTTTGCACTCTTGGCAAGACATGACTCCATTGGAAGGCTTGCACAAGTGAACCTCGACCAACAATAAGTCTGCCGGAAGGATAAGGTTCAGCTTCATTGAATTTTCCATCTTTTATGAAATCAGAAAAACGACCAGTATCAGCAATCCATGATGCTTCTTCTAAAACAAGCTCTTGGGGTAAAACTTCGATAAGTTTACCGGTATAGTAATGAGTAACTGTTTGAATGAAATAATTTTTGCCTATCTCATATGGGTTTTTAGTCTGTCGTGATTGGCCGACAGTGTTTTGAATTTCTTTTAATTGAGCCAAAGTTAAATCTTCAATATTCATTCTATTATTCTCCTTTTAATTGTTTCTCGACCGGACTCACTCGTTATTAGCTTTTCGCCATGCTTCGAGGGCTTCAATTACTTTTTTATCAAATTCACAAGATAAAAATACTTCACCGCTCATTCCGTCTGAAGCTGCTATGTGCTCTCCATCAAGATAGCCTTCCAAAGCCTCAACCATCTTCTCGATGGCATTCTCTCTATCGGGGGAGACTTCACGAACATGGATGGCTTCTCTCTTGCCTTGATCTGTTAATTCTTTAAGACTGGTTACGACAGTTCCTGAATCATCCCAATTATTAGGATCAGGAAGACATATATAAAACTTCCGATTATTCATTCTTCCCACTTAACTTCACAACAAGTCTAAATAACGCCATGTGATCCCTATCCAAGATTTGGACACACTAACGGCATGCCCTACTACTCCTAGTAATCCCTACTCGCTGGCTTCAATGCCCTTGTTATCGCCCGCTGTCTCCTGGCCTCTACGAGAACTAGAACTTCTTAAATTCAACGAATAACTGCTTGATGGGTTATCAGGAGATAATTCTTAGACCGAGCCCACCTACCTGGATTATCTCTATCCCGCCGTTGACAATGATTCTAGTTCTCGTACATACCAGGATTACACTTGAGGTGCCGTTACTCTCTCAAGAGACGCTTCGCGCGCTAAATAACCCTATTCACTACCCGACTTTCTCTGACAAGTTCTCCCGCGCTGCTAGCCCTCCCTCTAGGTTTGGCATCATGCCCTTCTAAGAGGAGCGGTTCAGGTTTTACCTACCTTAAGTTTTCCTTCGATCAGTCGTGCCCGTTTTCGCTTTTTATAAGAGACAGATTTTTTAATTATATGCTTTGTGCATACATAATAAGAAAGAACCAAAGGCTCTTTTATCAAAGAGAGTACTTTTTTATCTTTCTTCTTTTTGCATACATAACATTCTATTCTCATAAAAAGACCTTTTACAGTAAATACCGGCTTAGGGCGTATCCGTTCCTAGTTTTTAACGTGTCACTATAGGAAACCACGTGTTTAAAATCTTATAACTGTTTCGTTTCTATTAACCTTTTTACATTGGTTCACACTTTTTTTAGCTGACTTTGCTTCATCTAATAAAGAAAGCTCTACTAGTCTTTTTTCTATAACTAAATCAATGCAGTTTCTACAAGTCACAT
>Ga0182030_10011231_pt1 | contig 18088 bp, 16 predicted proteins | sample 812S3MmetaG_FD_121299 | JGI IMG/M metagenome (GOLD analysis project Ga0182030, IMG submission 121299) | Permafrost microbial communities from Stordalen Mire, Sweden - 812S3M metaG (Illumina Assembly) | ecosystem: Environmental > Terrestrial > Soil > Wetlands > Permafrost | place: Sweden...
CGTCTCGGTCGCGTCCTCCATAGAAAGACAAGTGTAGGGCCAGGTTTAGCCTCAAACGGCCGCGCGTGCGATGGCCGGCTTACTGTTCCGCTCCCAGACGGTCTTGTGGACAAAGCGCAATTTATCGATGACGGTTGGCGATAGTACGAACGGGTAGCTGTCGGCGCGCCCGAGACCTCGATTAAGATTGTTTAGCGCGTACGTCAATGGCAGCCAGGCTGCCATCATCTGTTCAAAGGACCCGCCACCAGGGCGTAGTGGATGCGGTGGCGTGCTCATAAAGGGTTCATCGCGACGCGGCGGCCGCAATGACAGACCCGTTGAATGTGCGGTCTCCAATGCATCAGTCATATGAAGGTAATGCGCCCACGATTCGGCCCAGTCTTCCCATGGATGGGTGCTGGCATAAGCACTGACGTATTTCTCTTCCCATTGGGCGGGCGGCCCATGCTCATAGTGTTCCTTGAGTGCTGCACCATAGTCGGCACGCTCATCGCCAAACATCGCCCGAAAGGCGTCCAAGCGCGCACTCCCTTGAATGAGCACGTCCCAGTAATAATGCCCAATCTCATGACGGCAGTGCCCCAAAAGTGTTCGGTAAGGCTCGTTTTGCTCGAGCCGCTGAGTTTCGCGTAGCACGTCGTCGGCTTCCGCAATATTGATTGTGATCACGCCATTGTCGTGACCGGTAAGCACCCTATTCTTATCTCCGTTGGGGGTTGTTTGATCCGCCAGAAATTCGAACGCTAGGCCACCCGTCCCATCGGCGCGTCGAGCTTCCACAGGCAGCTGCAGCTTAAGCAGCGTGTAGATCATGCGCCGCTTAGCCACTTCAAGCCGATACCATGCGGCCTTGTTGGCCGCGACACTCATGTCAGGAATGATCTTGGTTAGCTGACAGGAGGCGCACAACTGCCCCTCTTCATCCGCAGCTACCGCCCAATTGCAAATGTTGTGTTCCACGTAGTTCGCACACAACCGGTATGAGGGTTGCTTACCGCTACCACCGATTGCGTGCCAGAGTCCATTGCCATCCTTCTCCAGGGCCGCCATGCGCTCCTGATCCACCAGGTATGCCAGCGTATATTGGCAGTTCAAGCACTGCACATTCTCAAAGAAGACTAGATTCTGACAATTAGTGCAATGAAAGGTTTGCATAGCGGTGTCGACTCACTGCTGCTGGGAGGCGGACGATGCGGGGCACAAGCCTGTGTGAGCTTGGTCTTCCCTGCTCGCCCGCTGCAGACTCGCATCTGCCGGGTCTCATCGGATGTAGGACAAAACCGCAATTTGCCTATGAGCTTCCACTGCCGCCCACGAGAAGCGCGACCGGAAAGTGATCCAATACCGCGGCAACGCGCAGGCGGTGTTGTGCATCGGCCGCGGTCTCGCCCAGGCGCGTGCCGTCAAGCACGTTTAACCAGTGCGTGGGAGCAAATCGCCGTGGTATCTCGATCGCCGTATCACCCCAGGCCTGGGCCGGGATTGGCACAGCGGAAGTGGTGCTCAGGCGTCCGCACAAACGCGGGACTATCGTAAGCGCGATCTGGCCTCGAGATTGTTCGGACCCGCGCCGCCGGCGGCGGTGCGGCAGTCGCCGAAAGAAGGCGCAGATTTGCTGACGGTGAGCACCGCTGACGCGCGCCGGGAAGTACTCGCCCTCACTGAACAGCGTTTCATGCTGCCGGCGAAGCGCCAACACCGATCGGATCAGGTGTAGCTTGGCTCGCCCATCCTCAAATGAGCGTATCAGTCCGCCGGCGAAATTCTGGGTCGGCGATCCCTGCGCTTCAAGCTCAGTCAGCAGCGCTGAGCGCCGGCCAAAATCCACCGGTCGCCGGTTGTCTGGATCTACCAGAGAAAACTCCCAAAGCTCCGTGCCCTGATAAATGTCCGGCACCCCGGGCGCCGTAAGCTTGCAAAGGGTCTGCGCCAGCCCATTAAGCAGGCCCAGGCGGCTCACTTGTCCCTGGAAGGCCGTCATTTCGGCGAGAAAAGGATTCTTTTCGCTGGCATCGAGCACTGCATCGATGAACTGCCGCAGTGCCTCCTCGTAATCGGCGCTGACATTAGCCCAGCTGGTGCGCAACTTGGCCTCGCGCACGGCCTTGAGCATGTAGGACTGGATACGTTCCCGATATTCAGACAACCCTGGCGCATCGATTGGTGCCAATGGCCAGCTACCCACCAGCGTCTGATATAGAAGATATTCCTGGTTGGGCCCTGGCGCCATCTGGCCATCTACCATGCGCTTGCGTGAGCGATGTAGGCGCCCCCAGCGGTTCACTGTACGACGCCACAATGTCGGAAACTCGGACAAAACGTCGATGCGCGCTCGAACATCCTCTGAGCGCTTCGTGTCATGCGTCGTCGTGGCCAGAAGCTCAAGCGGCCAGCGAGCCTGTCGGGCACGAAGATCGGTGTGAAACGCAGCGACGCTGGTGCCATAACGGTCAGGGTCACCACCAACTTCGTTCAAAGACGCCAGACGGTTAAAACGGTACATCGCCGTGTCTTCGACGCCTTTAGCAGTAGCCGGTGCCGTCAATTGCTGAAAACTCATCGCAAACCTGGTCCTCAGTGCGCGCGGGGCGGTGCTGTCAGCTGGTAACTCGTTCAGCAGCGCGAGCCGGAGAAACTCGAATATCCCTGAATCTATCGTCGACACCCGCTTCTTGGCGATCGCGATGGCCCATTCAATGTAGCGCCGATCCTCCTCGGCCGCCTGATCGGTGACGTATGTACGGTAGACTGGAAAACAGGCAATCACCTCGCGCGTCGCCGTGCCCAGATGGCTGAGCGTGAAATCGCGAGTGTGCCGATCGGCGCCGGCAAGTTCTGCCAGGTTCTGAATTAGTACGCGCAGTTCTGCGCCAAAGGATGACTCCAGCACCGTGCGCTTGGACTCGTAGACTACCTGCTCCCACGAGATGTGATGGCCGATGAAGTGTTCGTAGCTCTGGTGCATGCGTCGCTTGGAACTGGCGCGAACAAACAATCCATTGATTAGATTCGCAAACCCGTAGCCGGTTGTGCCCTCCACCGGCCACGCTTCACGAAGCCGCTCGAAGGCTGCGACAATCTTCTCGATCCAGATGTAGACAGGCCGCCCGGGAAGAGCTGCCGCGGCGGCACGCAGGCGCTCGAGGTAAGAGGCCGGATCGTATAAGCCATCGACATGGTCGATTCGGATACCATCCACCTGCCCTGCATGCACGAGCTCCAGCAGGAGGCGATGAGTGGTGTTGAACACCGCCGCATCTTCCATCCGCAACGCCGCCAGCGCGTTGATGTCAAAGAAGCGCCGATAGTTAATGGCATCTCCGGCTACACGCCAATGCGCCAGCCGGTAACATTGCCGCTCTAGCAGCTCGTGCAACGAATCTGCACCGACTGCTGCGCCGGCCGCCAGAAGCTGCTCGGCGCGTTGGTTATCGGCAGCGGCGATCGGGAAGCGATGGTCGTGATAGTCGACCACATAATCGCGAGGACCGGCACGGCGTAGCGTCAGTTCGCCGCGGTCAAGCACCACGCCGTAGGAATCACCCAATACGGGGATCATGAGCTTGCCCGCGTTCCAATCAATGTCGAAGTAGGCTGCGTACTGAGAATTACGCCCATTGCGCAATACATCCATCCACCAGGCATTTTCGTTACCAATTCCGACGTGATTGGGAACAAAATCCGCGATATGGCCCATGCGATGGGCACGCAACGTTGTTACGAATTCCTCAAAGTCAGCGCGGCTACCCACCTCGGGATTGAAGGTGTTGTGATCTACGACATCGTACCCGTGTGTGCTTCCCGGCTTTGCGCGAAAATAGGGGGAGCAATAGATATGGCTGATGCCCAAACGGGACAGATAGGGAATCAGCGCCGTAGCATCCTTGAACGTGAATTGCGAATGCAGCTGCAGACGATAGGTGGCACGGGGGATCATTGCTCGCTCATCCATTAATGTCACGTTGCTCATCGGCGGGCTCCTGAAGCCGCCAGACCAAGCTCCAAGGTTCCAGAGCATTCGGGAGCGCCTCTGCTTGTTCCGTGGCATAGAGAATGCGACCGTAATTGCGGCCTGGCGCGGGCATCCGGTGTGCACTCAGATTGAACACCAGCAGCAAATTGGAGCGGTCCTCGAGTTTCCATATGACGCGCGACGCCGTGCTAGAGCCACCCGCTACATAATTACTGGCGCGTATAAGTGGAATCCGCGGCATAATCTCGTGGTGACGAAGCGCTAGCAGTTGCTGGTAATAGGCGAGCGTGGTTGCCGAACGGGGGTCCACAAGCTGACCCCAGTAGAGTCGTGCTGATTCAAAGGTGCTGTCAGCAGCCGCATCTGGAACCAACGCCCCCGCGCTGCCCCTTAGCCGAGCAAATCCGGCAAATTCCTGCTCGCGCCCTGCGCGCACCTTGGCAGCCAATTCTGGCTTGAAGTCGCAGAAATAAGTAAACGCCTCTCGGGCGCCCCACTCCTCGCCCATAAAGAGCAATGGAATTGGTGGTGCCAGGAGCAGGATAGCGATGGCAGCGTTTAAGGCAGCGGAGTTTGCTACGAGACTGGTAAGTCGCTCGCCGAGCGGCCGATTGCCAATCTGATCGTGGTTTTGCAGGAAATTGACGAACGCGGTTGGCGGCAGATGAGTGCTCACCGTACCCCGCGCCCTCTTTTCGTGCTGCGAGTACTCGCCCTGGAACGCGAAGCCCTCGGCCAGCGCGCGAGCCAGCTGATTGGCAGGTCGCTGACTAAAATCTTCGTAATAGCCATCAGTTTCACCCGTGAGCAGAACATGCAGGCAATGGTGAAAATCGTCATTCCACTGTGCATCGAAGCGATCAATCAGCTGTGGGTAGCCGAGCCGCTGCGCTTCATTGGCTGCGTTTTCAGCAATCAAATGTACATGTCGCGTGGCTCCAGGACCTGCCCGCACTGCCTGCGCGATCGCCGTCAGTATGTGGACATCGCTCTGATCGTGAATGGCATGCACAGCATCGACACGGAGCCCATCGAAGGCGAATTCTTCAAGCCAATAGAGGGCATTGTGTACAAAAAACTGGCGAACCTCGGTGGATCCCGCGGCGTCGAAATTCATCGCGTCGCCCCACGGAGTATGATGGTTAGCAGTCAGAAACTGAGGCGCATAGCGCGGCAGGTAATTGGCTTCGGGTCCGAGGTGGTTGTAAACCACATCTAGCAGAACCCCAAGATGACGCTCGTGCGCCGCGCGAATCAACGCCTTCAAGTCATCGGGCGTACCGTAGGCAGAGTCAGGCGCGAATGGCAGCACGCCGTCATAACCCCACCCGCGCCGGCCTGGAAAGTCTGCCAGTGGCATGAGCTCGAGCAGAGTTATTCCAAGAGCGACCAGGTGATCAAGCCGCTCGATCACGGCCCTGAAAGTGCCGGCAGGCGTAAAAGTGCCCACGTGAATTTCGTAGATGACTGCCTCGTGCCACGGTCGGCCGGTCCACACCTGCGGGCCCCAGTCGAAGCTGGCCGGATCAATTACGGAGCTTGGACCGTCAGCATCTTCAGCATTGCAACGCGAAGCGGGATCCGCGACTTCGAGTTCGCCATCGATGCGGAACCGATAGCGGCTTCCCGCAGCTGCCGCTGTTTCGAGGCGCTCGAACCACCCAGCGCCGCCCGACATCGGCTGTGCGATCGCACCGCCGGAACCATATAGCACAAGTTCGACGCTACGTGCCGCTGGCGCCCACAATTGGAAGTGCACCCCGGCCGGCGTGACTTGCGCCCCAAAGGGCATCACATGGACACGCCGCATGCGAGGCAGGGCTAATGTGCATTTGAACGCAGTACGAGGCGCTCAAATTGCTCCCGAAGGATCAAGGGGGGCGACCCCTGCGCGCCTTGCGCAATCGGCTGGGGCTGTTTCTCGAGCCTGCGCAGGGTGCGCTCCAAACGGATCGGGGTGCCCAGATCCGACCAGCCGCATGAGGGAACCGCCACGATTTGCAGCGAAGCCTCTTGGCCCACGAGTACATCTCTCGCAAAATCCAGACTTGGTAGCGTGCGATACAGGGCGTTCGTCGCCCAGGTATTGCCTGCTGGCCGATCCAGTTCTACCGCCGACCGCATGGTCTCGAGAGTGGCACCGAACGTTTTCGGGAATAGGGCAATAAGGCCGCATCCGGATGCGGCAAATATGAATGAATTCCAGAGCGCGCCTTGAAGGCGCAGGCGACTGATGTCGCTCCAGGCTGTTGGCTTCTCTACGAATTGCGACACCGGTCCGCAACGTCCAACGAGCGGCATTTTCGCGACGATGTAGCCCAACTCCGTGTCAGCCTCATCGGGCTGTATTCCCAGCAAGAACACCTGCTGCGGCCTAAGTTTCGCCCGCGCAGTGGCGCTTCGCATGGACCTGCGCAGTACTTCCTCATCGTGTACATAGTGATCAGATGGCAGCACAAGTATCGTGGCCTCCGGATCGCGCGCTACGATATGCAGAACCGGTAGCATGATGCCGTGCGCCGTGCCGCGTCCGGTGGGTTGCACAATGATGTTCTCCGATGGTAGATCCCGCAACGCGGATGCCCACCACTCGCGATGACTCTCAGTTACTACCACGCAGACCTTTGATGCATCGCACACACGTCTGGCGCGCCGCAAGGTTTCTTCCAGTAGCGATAAACCGCCCGCCAGCGAGCAAAACTGTTTTGGCGTGAGACGCCCCCCTTCTTCAGTTGCAAGTTGTTCCAGTCGACGGCCTTCCCCACCCGCCAGAACCAATGCCCAAGTGCTCATGCTGAAGCGTCCTTTGCTTGTTCACGCGGCGCGAGAGCCGCAAGGAGTTGTTCAACACAAGATAGTGATCGGCTTGGGATGACCGCGTAGGAGCAAGTCCGACAGCCTTGTAGGATATTGACCTATTTTCGGCCCTCGATACGATGCATCAGCCGTGATGCATATCAAATATCAAGTGCAAGGAGCGCTAGCGAGCGGGCGGTGAGTCCATATATCTCGCCGGCTGCGGCCACGCACTTCACTTTCCGATGCGAAATATTCGTATCCAGCAGCAATTCCCAAGCGCGCCCATAGGGGTACTCCGGCAATGTGAATTCAACAAAATCATGATGGGCATTGAAGAGCAACAACAGGGTGGCCTCGGTGCCCCGCTGCCTTAGGCCCGTCGGGCGGGCGCGCCCATCGAGGAGCATGCCAAAACATCGCATCGAGGTATCAAGCCACTCGGTCTCCTGCATTGGGGCACCGGTAGCATTGATCCAACTCACGTCCCGAATCTCCAGCTCTTCATCGACTTCCCCTGTCAAAAACCGATTGCGACGCAGAATCGGATATTTGTGGCGCAGCGTACACAGTTGCCTGACGAACTGAACCTGTTCTGCCTCCGCATCGACCAAGCTCCAGTCTATCCAGCTGAGTTCATTGTCCTGGCAGTAGGCATTATTATTCCCCTGCTGCGTACGACCGCATTCATCCCCCGCTAGCAGCATTGGTGTGCCTTGGGAGAGCAGCAACGTAGCGAGCAAATTACGCATTTGGCGCTTTCGCAGCTCAATAAGTTCCGTGTCGTCTGTGGGCCCTTCGACGCCATAATTGTATGAGTGGTTGTCGCTGGTGCCATCGCGATTGTCCTCGCCATTGGCTTCATTACGCTTCTCGTTGTAGCTGACCAGATCATTCAGCGTGAAGCCATCGTGCACTGACACGAAGTTAATGCAGGCCGACGGCCGCCGCCCCAGGCGATTGAAAATGTCCCCTGAAGCGCACAAGCGCGGTGCGAGATCGGCCGCAGCTGCGCTCCCCTTCCAGAAATCGCGCACCGCATCGCGGTAGCGATCGTTCCACTCGGCCCAGCCGGGTGGAAAAGCGCCAACTTGGTACCCGCCAGGGCCGCAGTCCCAGGGCTCAGCAATCAACTTTACGCTGCGCAACACCGGGTCTTGGTTGCAGACCTTAAGAAACCCGCTCTGGTTGTCGAACCCACTCGGCTCACGCGCCAAAATCGTACCTAAATCGAAGCGAAATCCATCCACGTGCAATTCATTGACCCAGTAACGCAAGCTATCGACTACCATCTCGATGACGGCCGGATGCGACAGGTTCAGGGTGTTTCCGGTCCCCGTATCATTGATGTAGTAGCGCGAGTCCGGGGCAAGCCGATAGTAGCTGGCATTATCAATACCCTTAAACGATAGCGTCGGACCGCGCTCATTGCCCTCTGCCGTGTGGTTGTAGACTACGTCCAGGATTACTTCGAGACCCGCATCATGGAATCGGGATACCATTTCCTTGAATTCTCGCAGGCTTTGCTCTGGTTCCGAGGCGTAACGCGGGTCCGGGGCGAAAAAGCCAATGCTGTTATAGCCCCAGTAGTTACTGAGGCCCCGCTGGAGCAGTTGGCTGTCCTGGATAAAGGTATGTATTGGCAGTAGCTCGATCGATGTCACGCCCAGCGACCTCACGTAGTCGACAACGGCCTTCACACCGAGGCCGGCATACGTGCCTTGCTGTGAAGGCGGTACCGCTGGGTGGCGTTTCGTGAAGCCCTTGACGTGGGCTTCGTAAATAATCGTGTGGTCCCAGGGTACGCTTCTGACGCGCGGTTGACCGCGCCAGTCGAAGTTTGGATCTACTACCACGCACTTAGGCATGAATGGAGCACTGTCCCGCTCATCAAACGAGAGATCCTCTTCCGCCGAGCCGATCGTGTAGCCGAAGCACTCCGGCGCCCACCGAAGTTCGCCGGTGTGCCCGCGTGCATAAGGATCCAGCAGCAGTTTATTCGGATTGAAGCGGTGGCCTGCAGTGGGCTCGTACGGACCATGGACGCGAAACCCGTAGACGCTGCTGGGATTCACGTCCTGCAGATACCCATGCCAGATCTGATCCGTGTACTCCGGTAAAGTGATCCGCTCCAGCTCGCGCTCGCCTTTGCTGTCAAAGAGGCAAATGTCGACCCGAGTAGCGTTGGCCGAGAACAAGGTGAAATTGGTGCCCTTGCCGTCCCAGATCGCGCCATGTGCCGCCGCACTACCCTCTTTCAGACGCGAGTGCACTATTGCAGCCAAGACGTAGCACCCTTTGTTGCACCCAGGTAACGGGCCGCCAACTATGTGGTATCGGCGGTAGCTCGTCAGATCCCAGGTGTCCTGTCCGGCTGTCGGCGCCGTCCTACAAGAACCCTTCGTGACAGCGCCCGACCATCTGCATTAGTGCCGGACGTTAGCGCACTGTCGATCCCGATAGTGACTCAGTTTGCCGACCGCGCCGGCGCTGCAGCTGATTCGAGTATTTCGCCGCGGAGTCGGTGCAAGCTCTCTGGGTGAGTGTGCTTGATATAGGCCAGGAGTTTTTCACAAATCTCGCAACGCAGGTCCCAACTGCGCGACGAATCGACCGACGTCGCCAGCACTCGCAACTGCATACACTTCTCGCAGGTATTGCTGACCTGCAGATTCCAAAACCGCCTATCCCACACCGAACTACCTTCAATGATTGGCTTGAGCGCGGCGCGTGCCGCTTCAACATCGAACAAGGAGTCGACCCAAAGCAGCACACTTCCGGTGAGTGCCGCCGAACTTCTGGTCCAGTTCTGGAATGGCTTCTCGAAAAAATGGCTGAGTGGCAGCACCAGCCGTCGGTCGTCCCAGATGTGGACAACGACGTAACTAAGAGTGATTTCCTCGACGCGGACCCACTCGCCTTCTGGTCCCTGGACGGCATAGATATCCTGGAGCTGATCGCTGGCGAGGAGGCGCAGGTCATGGAGCAAGGCCTTCATGATGGAGGCATGGCCGGGCTCGATTCCGCAGCTCGCCTGGATGGCTACGGCCGATGGCACCATGCGTTGGTTTAACCGCCGATGGTATGACTATACCAGCACCACGCCGGCTGATATGGAGAATGAGGGCTCGCGAAAGATCCATGACGCGAAAATGATGCCTGTGGTGCTCGAGAGCCGGCGCGCCTCCCTCGCCAGCGGCTCGCCCTTTGAAATGGAGTATCCGCGGCGCTCCGCGGATGGCAGCTATCGTCGCTTTGTTACGCGCGTGGTTGCATTGAGCGACGAGCAAGGCGTGGTGCAGCAGTGGTTCGGTACCAATACCGATATTGAGGAGGCCAAGCGAACCGAAGAGCAGCTGCGCGCCACTGAGGCCTCACTGCGCGACGCCGATATCGCAAAGACCTTTTTTTGGAGACGCTTGCTCACGAGCTTCGTAAGCCGCTCGCGCCGATTCGCAATGCGGCCCAGATACTAAGTTCACCACGCCTGAATCCCCAGCAACTTGAGTGGGTGCAGAGGGTCGTCCAGCGGCAGGCAAAGCACATGGCCCTGCTGCTCGATGACCTGCTGGATGTTGCGCGCATTACTCAAGACAAGCTAAATATCAAGAAGGAGCGCGTGACGCTGGCGAGCGTAGTCGAGGCGGCGGTCGAGGCGGCTCGTCCTCTGATTGAGAGGAAGCAACATGTTCTGTCGGTGATGCTGGCCGATCCGACGGCGCTATTGGATGGCGATCCAACGCGTCTGTCGCAGGTGCTACTCAACTTGCTTACGAATGCCGCGAAATATACCGACGCGGGCGGCAAGATCGAGCTGCGTTGCGAAACTGAGGGCGACATGATGCGTATTGCGGTCAAGGACAATGGTATTGGCATAGCCGCCGAAGCCATGCCGCGCATCTTTCTTATGTTCTCGCAAATGGATAAATCGGTGACCCGTTCGGAGGGTGGCCTGGGAATAGGTCTATCCCTGGTAAAGGGAATAACAGAATTGCACGGCGGCCGCGTCGATATTGCGAGCGAAGGTCCGGGCCACGCTAGTGAATTCATGCTCTATTTGCCCTTAGCTGGCGGGCAGCCTGCGCTCGCGGCGCGTGCCTGATTGTGCCGAGGTATGTCGCATCTGGGCATGGTGCGGTGCCGTGTATAAGCGTTATCTGACAGCGCGCGAGGTCTTTGTCCGCTGATGTTCTGGCGTCACATGCTCAATAGTTCTCTACGGCCATAGTGGCCTTGGAGATAATAAAGTGGGAACCATACTGATCGTCGTGCTGGTGCTGCTGCTGATCGGCGCACTGCCAAGCTGGCCGTACAGTTCAGGTTGGGGCTACTACCCGACTGGGGGACTGGGCCTCGTCCTGGTTGTGATAGTCGTGCTGGTATTGATGGGGCGTATTTAAGGTACGCCGACAGCGCACAGGTCCGTGATGTGGCCGTGCGTCAGCTGTGCGTTTTTCACTTGCTCCCGAGGTCCGCAGAGTATTGCTGCCCCCTCGGGGGCGGGTGGCTGTCGGCAACGTTTTCGCCGATTTCAATATCGATGTCACCGGATCTCCAAATGCTTTTGGCCCGGTAGATTTCGCGCAGCGGCAGCGAGTATTAAAACCCGAGAGGCGCGGAGCGGAATATTAATGGTGGGGAAGGCGGGGCCTCGTCGGTGAAATGCGAGCACCTCAGTGCTTGCGCAAAGTTCCAGCCTCGTGCGCGTACACCCATGTGAACGAAGCGTCAAGTAGGAACGCTTGCGCCGAATAGTAGACCCATAACAACAGCACGGCAAAGGAGCCTGCTGCACCGAACGTTGTGTTGATGGTACTGGCGCCCAGATACACGCTAATTAGATCTTTGCCAACTTCGAATAGCAATGCTGTTACTAGTGCGCCAAACCAGACATCAGTCCAGCCGATGGTCGCGTTGGGCAGTATCCGATAAATAAACGCGAACAGCAAAGTTACGATCGCAAAACTCAAGGTAGCGTTAGCAATTTGAAGGGTGAGCGTCCAGTCCGCAAACATCGGTGTCCACCAGTTTGATACTGCATGTAATGCTGTGGTAAGTGTCAGCGAGACGGCCAGCAGAAAACCGATGCCTAAGATCATGCCAAAGGACAATAAGCGCGCTCGAATAAGTGGCCACAGACCAAGCCCGCGTGAAGTGGCCGGGCTTGTCCGCCAGATGTGGTTGAGTGCGCTCTGTAGCTCAGCGAAGACGCTACTGGCGCCAATGATCAGAGCAATGCTACCAATGACGGCAGCCAGGCCTCGACGGTTAGAGTGGGAGGCACCCACGAGCAGTTGCTTGATAACTTGCGCTCCGGAGTCGCCCAGGAGATCCCGCAGCTGCAGCACCAGCTGATCGCGCACCAAGTCCTGCCCAAACGTGAGCCCAGCCACTGCGATGACGATCGGCAGCAGAGGCGCAATGGAGAAAATCGTGTAGGACGCAATCGCTGCTCCCATGCTGGGCGCGTAGTCGGCAATCCAGGCGTGAATCGCTCGCTTTCCGATCGACCATACGGGGAGCTGACCTGAGATTGCGTGACCAGGCCTAGGCAGCGACTGTCGTTGCGCTAATTGAGATTTGGTCACTGGGCGACGTGTGGCCAAGTGGCCCCCAAAAGAACAATGTAATAGTTCCTATTGTTTCTCAGGGGGCGCCGTCCCAACAGGCGCCATCCCGACGGGCTCATGTAGGCTGGGACTGACCTAGCGCCCAGCCCGGAGGTGGATTGTTCTGCCTTGACGGCCGGGCGCAGCCCCTTACTCTCTGGAGGCGGACTCGTACCCGATGCCATACCGGGTACGAGCCGCTTGCTCGGAACTAGCCCTGTTGCGTGTGGCTTTTATCTTTAGAGCCCGGGTTTGAGGGGGCCCTGGTATTGCGATCCGACTCCTCGTCCCTCCCCTTGTCACCACCGGCATTGGATTTCTTCATATTGTCGCTCTGCGCCTGACCATGAGAACGGTCGCTTCCCCGGTTGCCCGCCTCGTTCTGGCGGCGTGGGTCGTGGTCCTGATTCGCGGAATCCGCGCCGTGCTTCGAACCCATATTGGAGTTCGAACTGTGGCTCCTGTCGTCGTGCATCTTGTCGTTCATGTCTGCTCCTATTCGGTTGATCGGAGCCTCATCTTCTTCTACCCATGGCTGCAGCCGACACCAGTCACCCACTTGTCGGGACGTAAGATTCGCCCGTCGGACGCGCTGCACCGCATCGACGTACCGTTGTGCGGTCGCGCGGCGCAATGATTTGTCGCCGCGACCCAGAGCCGCTCCCGAAAGGTCTCTCCTTCATTTCCTAAGCATCGGTTTGCCTTCATGGGCTACGAGCAGGTCATGCATATCATTGGCGTGTTCTTCTTCCTTGGTGAGGATAGATTCCAGCATCTTGCGTGTGCCAGGATCTTTGTCACCAAAGTAGCGAATCAACTCCCGGTAGTGATCCACGGCAATGCGCTCAGCGATAAGATTCTCCCTGATCATTTCCACCAGATCATCGGCCTGTCCGTACTCAGAGGCAGAGCGGGACGCCAGACCCTTGGGATTGAAGTCCGGCACCCCGCCCAACTGATTGATGCGCTCGGCGACCCAACGCACGTGGTCGCTTTCTTCCTTCGCGTGCTCGGCAAACTCCGCCTTGACGCCGTCGCTCGATATTCCTGTCGCGGAAATCGCGTGCATGGTGTAACGGAGCACGCATACAATTTCTGTCGCGAGCACGCTCTGCAAAATGCTGATGGCCTTCTTGGGATCGCCTTCATATGAATGAGTGACACCCGCATCGCTTATATTCTTACGCGCTCGGTCGCGTAAGGTTTGTACATCCGTCAGAAACGGTTGCGATTTGTCCCCAGCCCTAGACGAGGAGGTTTTCTTGCTCATGGCGGCCCATTCCTTTTGAATATTGATAGTCTTGGATTTAACTTGCGCAACCAGTGGCTTTCGGACACCCCACTCATTGGCCGGGTCCCTGGCGGCTGCCGGTGAGGTTCGCAGCCGCGCTTTCACTTTGCGGGGCTGGCACGCTTGACGATGATGTTCCCGCAGGCAATATTTGGATGTAGGAATAACACCTCAGATCCTACGGGTTCGCCGACTTCCGCCGGGTACCGCATGCAACATTTGCACGGGCTCCTTAGGGCTTAGCCGAGAGAGACTCAAATCCTCTCTGCGAACGGAACGCACGATCGCCGAACGGCACTCGGCTCATATAGCCCGCAAACGCTGGTGCAATGCCCGCGCACGGGCTGCGATTGCTATGGCGTAGTTCGCTTATAGGGTCATCTTCCGGGCGGCTGTCAATGCCGTGGTCGGCGTTGCGCCGCGCCAATGCCTGTGCCCGGGCGGGCACAAAACGACATCGCCGTCTCGGAATTTCACAATGGGGCCACTATCACACTGGCTTGCACCCGCGCCAGCGGTGATGATCAGTGTCTGTCCGAACGGAGGGGTGGATTAGGCGACGCGGGCGCCGGCCTCAAAGGTGACGTGGGCTCTCACGGGCACGAGCGGGCGGCGGTGGGTGTTTAGCGGATCAATTCGGTTTGACCCGGTAAGGTACTCCGCCGGCTCTTTCGGTAAAGTCTGCTAAGTCATTCGCTGTATACGCATAGCGAAATCCCTCGTGTTTGTGCTGCCTAAGAGCATTTTGGGCGTCGCCAGCTATTGCGGTAAGTGTCCTCTAAGTGCATACACTTATGCGTCCTGGTCATGAACGGACTAGTTGGAAGCGGCAGGAGCAGCACGGCGAGGCCGAATTCTGATGAATACCAAGGCTGCCCTCCTCGCCACCGAGCCGTATTATGGGCACTGATTTTGCTAGACTTCGTAACAGCGTCAAATACCCGCGATCAGATCGCTCATCCGTAGCGACGGAGATGGTTTAGTGACCAGCACCCCGCCTACCGCCCATGTCAGCGTTCCGATTACGGCGGAAGATAAAACGCAAATTATTCACCCATGGTGGCTGCGCATGACGCATTGGCTCAATGCGCTCGCAGTGTTCATCATGCTGACGAGCGGTTGGCGTATTTACGACGCCTCGCCTATTTTCGCGTTCAGGATTCCGCAAACCCTGACCCTAGGCGGCTGGCTTGCAGGAGCGTTGCAGTGGCATTTCGCCGCGATGTGGCTTCTGGTGGTAAACGGCCTGATTTACATTGTGGTCAGCGTAGCGACTGGGCGTTTGTGGCGCCAGCTCCTGCCCATTCGGCTCAAGCAACTCACGGCCGACCTCACTGCGGCGCTCAAAGGCCATCTAGCTCATGAAGACATCCGTCATTACAATGCTGTTCAGAAGCTTGCGTACTGGTTCGTGATTGGAGATACCGCGCTTCTCATTGTTTCGGGGCTGGTGCTGTGGAAATCGGTGCAGTTTCCGATCCTCCGTGAGTTCATGGGCGGCTATGATAGCGCCCGCAAAATCCATTTCTATGCAATGTCAGGAGTGCTGGGTTTTATTTTCGTCCACCTTGCCCTCGTAGTTCTCGTACCGAGGACGCTACTAGCCATGATTCGGGGTCGGTAATAACGCCTATGCAAGATCAGAATGATCGCTCCGAGCTGGAGCGCAAGCTTATTGTCAAGGCGGCGCTCAGCGAAATGCCAGATACAGCTCGCCGTCTGTTTCTGCGCCAGGGTCTGACTCTGGGCGGGTTGGCGCTCTTGACGGGCTGCAGTATCTCGAACAATGCGTCAGTGGCGAACGCACTGCGGCGGGTCTCCAAATTCAACGATCGCGCTCAGGCGTGGCTCTTTGATCCAGCTCGCCTGGCGCCTACCTATCCAAGATCCATGATTACTAAACCATTTCCGTTCAATGCCTTCTATTCCGAGGCCCAGGCACCCGCCGTTGATGGTGCAACCTATCGCCTTGAGCTCAGTGGCCTTATCGCCGACAAGCGGCCATGGACCCTGGAAGAATTGCATCAGCTTCCCCAGGAGTCGCAAGTTACGCGCCATATCTGTGTCGAGGGATGGAGTGCAATCGGTGAGTGGGGTGGCGTCCGTTTTTCTGAGTTTCTGCGCCGGGTCGGAGCCGACACAAGTGCCAAGTACGTCGGGTTTAAATGTGCGGATGACTATTATCAAAGCATCGACATGCCCACAGCGCTTCACCCGCAGACCTTGCTGGCGCTGACCTATGCCGGCGAGACGTTACCCAGAAAATACGGCTTTCCGATGAAGCTGCGAATGCCCACGAAGCTGGGCTACAAGAATCCCAAGCACATCATGTCAATCTATCTCACCAACCAAAACCCCGGCGGGTACTGGGAGGACCAGGGCTACAACTGGTTTGGTGGCAGTTGAGCTGATGCGCGCTTGGCGCCGCTTTACGGGTCGCCGAGCTTATAAAGAGTTTCGGCATTGCCTCGAAGCACAAGGCGCGCCAATTCCAATGCGCGTGTTGAGCTAATCTCGCCGTCCGCAACCATGCCCGTCAGCGCAATGCCCAGGGCCTGACGCGCATCACGGCTGGCTATCCATGTGGACTCAGGCCAACCGAGCGCGTCGCTGTAAGGGTAACCGTCCGTGCCGAACAGCACCTTCTCAGGCACCAGCTCGAGCCACTCACGTAACCACTCGGCCTGGGTTCGCGGTGTAATGGTGATCGACTGTGAGGAGATGTCCAGATAAACATTTGGTTTTTGCAGCAGTGCCCCGATTTCTCGGACGTATGGCCAGCCGCCATGCAGCAGGACAAAATTTGTCTTACGAAGCCTCGGATCGTTGAATAGCGGCTCGAGTAACAGCGGGTTGACGCCTGCAATGGAGAAGTAGCTGCCGTAACCTGCCATTGCATGCAGGTGCACAGCCAAGCCGAGCCGCCCACACTCGACGGCAATATAGTGGAATAGGAAATCCTGCAGCAGTTTGTATTCGCGAGCGTCGGGCCGGCCGCCCCCTACCCAATGTGCGTAGACTGCTCTGGCCCTATCTCTAGTCACATCACCGAAATCGAATTCGCGCAGGTACGCGACCTCAAACTTCTCGGCAACCGCGCCTTCAGCTTTGTGTCTCTCCAGCGTAGCCGTCACGACCTTTTTCAAGTAATCATCTAGTCGCGCAGGTACCGAGGCTGCCGCGCTCTCCTTCACGTAGCGGCTGCGCAGAAGGTCCTCAAGAGCAAAAAACGCCTTGCGATCAGGCGACGCTTCGGCCAAGCCACTGTTGTTAAGCGGAAACAGCAGCGCGTCAATATAGGGGACCCATTGAAAGCGCGGGGCTTGAACTCCTCGTCCCATAGCCACACGATTGGCTAGCATCGTAGAGATGCCGGCTTGGTCGAGCACCCACGCTGGGAAGCCTTCGCCGTGTTCGGCCTTGACGGCGCGACGCGCGTCATCGAGCTGCTTCATGCCCTGTGCGTCAAGGGGCGGCCTCATCGTGAATCCATATAGCGCACGCCATGCCTCGGCCAACAACGGAAAGTCCGGCCGCACAGCGACGGCATCCGACTCGGCCTCCAGAGAATCGACCGGCAGGGCATCGAAGTTCTTGTCCGAGGCATCCAGTGGGGGCGCCAGCACCGGATGTGCGTGGTTATCGATAGCCTGGATTGCTGCAATCTGACTGGCAATGTTTGGGTCGACTTGCTGCGCGTGCGCAGTCTGCGCTCCAAACACTAGAGCCGTCAAAAGAACAAAGGCCCAAGATCTAAACGAATTCATTGCAACTGCCCGCCGTCGCTGGGTTAGGGTCACACTATAGAATGGATGCCTACGCCGCCACTTCAGTTCGGGCATCGGGCATCGGGCGCCGGCCACCGGGCACAGTGGTAGGTCCGTACATCTTGGTTTATCGTTAAGCCATCGGCTTACCGAAGACCTCCCCGATACTGGGGTCAGCGTGATTGGAGTCTGTATTTTACCAATCGTAAGACATTTGTGACGTCCGGGCGAGCACATGGAAAAACCTGAAAGGCGGGAATCGGAGTCGGCCTCGAAGCTTATCTCGCAGAGAATTGCTGAACTCGGGGATTGGGGCGGAGAAACCCTAGGTAGCATGCGCAGGCCCATCAAGGCCGCAGACCCATACATTGTCGAAGAGTGGAAATGGAGAGGCACCCCAGTTTGGTCTCATGACGGCATCATTTGCACTGGCGAGTCTTACAAAAAAGTTGTGAAGTTAACTTTTGCCAAGGGCGCCTGGCTTAATGATCCGACCCATCTTTTCAATTCGAGCCTCTAAGGCAATACGCGTCGCGCCATTGACATCCCCGAAGGTGAGCTCATAGACGAGCCCGCTTTTAAGGCACTCATTCGGGAAGCGGTCGCATTCAATAGCTCTGGCAGACCCAAGACCTTTAAGAAGGCGAAG
>Ga0182030_10011232_pt1 | contig 18088 bp, 13 predicted proteins | sample 812S3MmetaG_FD_121299 | JGI IMG/M metagenome (GOLD analysis project Ga0182030, IMG submission 121299) | Permafrost microbial communities from Stordalen Mire, Sweden - 812S3M metaG (Illumina Assembly) | ecosystem: Environmental > Terrestrial > Soil > Wetlands > Permafrost | place: Sweden...
GGGTGGGAAAGTACGAACCTTTCACCCACGGCGGTCCGCGCCGCGATGCAGTTTTGCGGACCCAAGTTTCACCCCGATTTTGCACACCCCGTTAACATCTGGATTCCCCCTCCCTGACTGCGGAAAAAAGCAAAGAATGCCACCGCTATAGTGAAAGCTGGCGACTCTGCACGACCCTGCTCAGGCGTGGCTAACCAAGGAAGAACTCCATCTCGGCCTCTCATTTTTGAGGATGATCCGCCCACGGAATCCCGATTCCGGCGTGTGCCATCCGGTGCGCCCGTCAACGCGCGCACCCTGCCCGGCATGCCGCTCCAGATGATGGATCCCGACGACGAAGATCTGCGCTTTGGCGCCCGCCGGCTCTCGGAGCCTGCCGGTCCCTGGTGGCGTCCTTCTTCCACCATGGGACGCGTCTTTCTTGGTCTTGGCGCTCTGATCGTTCTCGGCACGTTTACCGCCGGAGTTCTCGCCGTCAAATCCTATCTCGGCCGCGACTCCCGCTTCCGCATCGCCGGCGCCGGAAATATCGAAGCCTCCGGCCTCACCGAGGTTTCTCGCGCTGAAATCCTCCCCATCTTCGGCGAAGACATCGGCCGCAACATCTTCTTTGTTCCGCTCAACGAGCGCCGCAAGCAACTCGAAGCCATCCCCTGGGTGCAGCACGCTACGGTCATGCGCTTGCTTCCCGACCATATTCGCGTTTCGGTCGTCGAGCGTCATCCCGTCGCCTTTGTCCGTCATGGTTCCACCATCGGCCTTGTCGACGCCGAAGGCGTCCTCTTGTCCATGCCCGCGGCCACCATGGCCCAGCATCACTACTCCTTTCCCGTGGTTACCGGCATCGACCCACGCGACCCGCTCGCCGCGCGTACGGCGCGCATGGCCGTCTACGAGCGCATGCTCGCCGAACTCGACGCCAACAATCAGCACCTCTCGCAGCAGATCTCTGAAATCGACCTGACCGATCCGCAAGACGCCCGCGTGTTCATGCCTGAGCAGGGAAGTGACATCCTCGCGCACTTCGGAGACGATCGTTTCCTCGAGCGCTATCAGCGCTACAAAGCGCACATTGCAGAATGGCGTCAGCAATACGCCAAGCTGGCCGCTGTCGATCTGCGCTACGACAGCCAGGTCGTTCTGGAAATGACCCCGGGCACCAACGCCGTAGCCGCCGCCATCGGCCCCACCGGTTCCACCACAACCGATCTTGCCGCCGTACCGCCCGCCAAACCCTCTGCCGGAACCACCAAATCCATTCCTCCGCCTGCGCCTCCACTTGCCGATACTTCCGCTGCCGCCCAGTCCGTGAAGGCAGAAGTCAAAACGCCCGTGAAAGCTGAAGCGAAGACGCCGGAAAATCAGGTGGCCGCCGTCAAGCCCACCGCACCCTCCACGCGCGAAGCTGCGATTGAGGCCCTCGCCGCCAAACAGCGCGCAGCCCACGAACGCGCAGCTCGCCTGAAAGCTGCGCACCAGAAAGCTCTCAAGAAGAAACACGCGGCCAGTCAGCACACCGCCGCCTTGAACGCCAGCGGCGCCAAGCCTTCCACCCGCACTTCCGCAGCGCAGGGGCAATGACGCGATGAGCCAGAATCAGGACAACCTCATCGTCGTGCTCGATATGGGCAGCGCCTGGACACGAGTCCTCGCCGCCGACCTCAATGAGGGCGCTCTGCATTATCGCGGTCACGGCATTATCGAGTCGGCCGGCATGCGCAAAGGCCTCGTCAGCGATCTCAACGCCGCCGCGCGCGCCGTCAAATCCGCCAACGAAATGGCCGAGCGCATGGCCATCATCAACATCGCCGAGTGTGCCGTCGGCGTCGGTGGCCCGCATATTCGCGGCATCAACACCAACGGAGGCATCGAACTCGGCAGCCGCATGCGCGAAATCACCCGCGACGATGTGCGCTCTGCCGTCGAGCGCGCCCGCGCCGTCGAGCGCCCACCCGACCGCGAAATCCTTCACCTGCTTCCACGCCAGTTCATTCTCGACGGACAGCCCGGCATCTTCGATCCGGTCGGCATGGTCGGCGCACGCCTTGAAGTCGATCTGCACATCGCCACGTGCTCCGGCAGCGCCCTGCAGTCCACCATCACCTGCGCCAATCGTGCCGGCCTCGAAGTCTCTGAAGCTGTCCTCGAATCCATCGCCGCAGCTGAAGCCACGCTCTCCGCCGACGAACGCGAACTCGGCGTCTGCCTGCTCGACATCGGCGCGCATTCCAGTGACCTTGCCGTTTTCTTCGAGGGCGCCGTTGCCCACACCGCATCGGTTCCCATCGGCGGCGCGCACTTCACCAACGATCTCGCCGTCGGCCTCAACATGCCCATCTACCAGGCTGAAGAGCTCAAGTGCCAGTACGGCCACGCCGTCGTCACAGCCGTTCCGCAATTGGCCGAAATCGAAATTGATAATCCCGAGCCGCAATCGTTGCGCCTGCGCGCCGTCGCCGAAATCCTTGAGCCCCGCGCCCGCGAACTTATTTACTTCGTCAAAGAAAGCCTGCGCCAGGGTGCGGTTGTTGAAGCTCTCGGCGCCGGCTGTGTGCTCACCGGCGGCGGCGCCATGTTGCCAGGCATGCTCGATGTCACTGAGAGCCAGCTCCGCGTTCCCGCCCGTACCGGTATGCCCGTTCGCCTCTCGCAAATGCCCGGCGAACTCGCGCATCCTGCCTTTGCCACCGCCATCGGAATGCTTTTGTACGCCCACCGCACACGCGTGACGCGGGCTTCTGAGAACAACAGTCTGCGCGCCAAGTTGCGCGCCATCTTCGCAGCCAGCTTTTAAACCCTTGAGGAGGGCCAACCCGCCATGGAAAAAGAAACGAACCAAGCCGGAGAAATGCGCATTCAATATCACGATGAACCCGTGCGCGGCGCTCGCATCAAGGTCATCGGCGTAGGCGGCGGCGGCGGCAACGCTGTCAACCGCATGATCCAGGCCCGCATGGAAGGCGTCGAATTCATCGCCGCCAACACCGACGTGCAGGCCCTCAAGCTTTCGCAGGCGCCCATCAAGCTACAACTGGGCGTCCGCCTCACCCAGGGCCTCGGCGCCGGCGCTAACCCCGACGTGGGCCGCCGCGCCGCGCTTGAAGATTCCGAAAAAATCATTGAAGCCCTCGAAGGCGCCGACATGGTCTTCGTCACCGCCGGTCTCGGCGGCGGCACCGGCACCGGAGCTGCCCCCGTTATCGCCTCGCTCGCCAGCGAAATGGGAATCCTCACCGTCGCCGTCATCACGCGCCCCTTTGCCTTCGAAGGCAAGCGCCGCCTGCAACAGGCCGAGCGCGGTATGAAGGAACTCATCGAGAGCGTCGACACCATGATCGTCATCCCCAACGAGAAGCTGCTCGTTGTCGCGCAGGACGCCGGCTTCTTTGAGAGTTTCCGCATCGCCGACGACGTGCTCCGCCAGGGCGTGCAGGGCATCAGCGACATCATCACCATCAGCGGCATCATCAACCGCGACTTTGCCGACGTGAAAACCACCATGGCCGGCATGGGACACGCTGTCATGGGCACGGCAGTCCGCGCCGGAGCCAACCGCGCCGTCGAAGCTGCGCAGGCCGCCATGGCCTCGCCCCTGCTCGAAGCCGGCGCCATCGACGGTGCCCGCGGCATCCTCATCAACATCACTGGCTCGTCTTCCCTCAAGCTTTCTGAGGTCAACGAAGCGTCGTCCCTCATTCAGTCCGCCGCACACGAAGACGCCAACATCATCTTCGGCGCTGTTCTTGACGAGAAGATGGGCGACGAAGTCAAAATCACCGTCATCGCCACTGGCTTCCGCGACCAGATGCCCGAGCGCCGTTCCCGCATGCTCAGCATCGGTGACGTGGTCATGGTTGAGGAACCCGTGGTCTCCGTTCCCGTCATCAGCTCCGGCTCGTGGATGAACGAAGCCGCGCCGGCGAAAAGGCCCAAACCCAACACCCCGCCGCCTTTCCTGAGCCAGATCGAAGACGACGATGTTCCCTATACCGATGCCAGCCCCAATGCGGACTTCTTCACCACGCCCGCGCCCTCCGTCGCAGCCCAGGCGGTTTACGCCTCTGCCGGCTCCGAGCCCGACTCTCAATTCGGCTCCGGCGTCAATTCTCGCGAACCGGAACTCGTCGCCGCCGCTCGCCCCCAGTTTGCCGAAATGGCCGAAGAACCCCGCGCTCCGTTGCCGCGTGACTATGCCCACGACCTCGGCAATGGCGTCCGCACGCCCGAGCCCGAACCCCAGCCCGCTTCCGCCCTCTTCACCCCGGCCGCCTCTGAATCCCATCGGGATCTCGATACGCCCGCGTTCCTGAGACGGTTACGGTTCTGATACGGGAAACAACTCCATGACACCAGGCCGTTTTCCCTTAGGAATTCGGCCTGGAAAGAATGTATAGTGCAAGTTAAGGCTTCCGGGAAATACCTATCCCCAGGAAGTGGAATTGCCGGTTCATTGACTCCCCAGCTATTGTGAACAAAGTCACCAGTCGTTCGTTTCGAGTGATTGTAGTCACATCGGTAACCGGTCGTTCTTGCATAAAGTAGGCTCTTCCAGGTAGAGACTCGAATAGTCCCCGGGCGGGTCTGCAAGCGGGTCCATAGAGACCCCGATGCCCCGTCTTTTGGCGGGAGCATAGCACGAACTTCATGTTGAGAGGATGTCGGCTGAATGAAGGTTTCGCGCATTTTTTCTGCTTTGGTTGCCCTTGCCTTGGCCGCCGCGGCATCCAGCTTTGCCACGGCAGCGCCCCTTGACGCGCCTCATACCTTTCATCGTAGGAACTCCGAGTCGCACCTCTCGCTCGCCCATCGCAGCCATCGTGCCACCGCGCATGCGGCCCCGCATGCTGCCGCGCCATCAAAATCGGCCTCGGCCCACACGGCTTCCAAAGCAACCGGCGCTCGCGCCGCCTCTGCCGCCCGCCGTGCCGTGCTTATCCCGCACGGTGCCGCCACCGCCCGCGCACGCCGCGCCTCCTTCAGAACCCACCGCCATCGCTACTACGAGCGCTTTACCGCCAGCTCCTTTGCCTCCGGCGACATCTTCGGAGCTGACGTCACCACCGGCGAAGACCCCGTCATCCGCCAGGCCGCCATTGACGCATTGGGCGACATGAACGGCACCGCGGTCGTCATCGACCCCTCCAACGGCCGCATCCTCGCCCTGGTCAATCAAAAGCTTGCCCTCTCTCCCGGCGCTGAGCCCTGCTCCACTATCAAAATCACCGTCGCCATGGCTGCTCTCTCTGAAGGTCTCGTCACCCGCGACACCATGGTCAGGCTTCCCGGCTTCCGCATGAACATGACCCAGGCCCTCGCCAAAAGCAACAACCTCTACTTCGAGGAGCTGGGCAGGGAACTCGGCTTCGAGCGGGTTCGCCATTACGCCAACCAGTTCGGCCTCGGCGAGCTTGCCGGCTACAACATCCCCGGCGAGCAGCTCGGCGTCTATCCTGATGAGGCGCTGCCCGCATCCCAGGGCGGCGTAGGCCGCATGTGCAGCTTCGGCCAGGGCGTTTCCCTCACACCGCTGCAGCTCGGCGCTTATGTAGCTGCTCTCGCCAACGGCGGAACCCTCTACTACCTTCAGCACCCCACCACCCCTGAAGAAATCGCCTCCTTCGAACCCCGCATCAAGCGCACCCTCGACATTGCCAAATTCGTTCCCGATCTTCAGGAAGGCATGGCCGGTGCTGTCGAATATGGCACCGCGCGCCGCCTCAGCGCCAACTTCCACGACTTTCCCGTCTTTGGCAAAACCGGTACATGCTCCGACAATGGAACCCGCTTCGGCTGGTTCGCCTCCTATTCCGATTCACCCCAGGGCAAACTGGTCACAGTCTTCTTCCTCGAAGGTGGCCGTCCCACCTTCGGCCCTCGCGCCGCTGAGCTGACCGGCGAGTTTTACAAGAATCTCTGGGACCGCAACTACTTCGCCAACAAGGTGCAGCAGGAAGCCCAGTCAGCGCCGCCGGCCGCCGAAGCCGTCCCCGTGGCCCAGCCGCAAAACGTTCCGCAATCCTCGCAGCCCCAGCCACAATAGCCCGCGACTGGCCCATCTTCCGCCAAACGAAACACTATCTCCTCTTTGCCCCACCCATTTCACATCCTCACCGGAAAATGCGCGGCAGGCCGCAACTCCTGGGGCGCCCAGTCGCGTCTTTGACGACCGAGAGCGGTCACGAACCCAAAGCGATCGCCCACCCCACCGCACGTTGCAAGCCGCATTGTCTGAAGCGAATTCGCTTTTGCTTCATCCCATCAGTTGAGGCGTCTTCCCGTTGCGCGCGGCCCCTTTCGCGCTACGATTGATAAGCCTGAATTCTCCCGCGCAGGTGCCCCATGGTCTTACCCGAACAAATTCTCATCACCTACGGTTACCTGTTGATCCTGGTTTGGGTCCTGGCCGAGCAAATGGGAATCCCCCTGCCGGCCACACCCATCCTCCTGGCCGCCGGAGCCCTGTCCGCCGAAGGCCAGCTCCGCTTTCCCCTTGCGCTTGCCGCGGGCCTGTCCGCCTGCCTCATTGCCGATACATCTTGGTTCTTCATCGGTCGCCGCTACGGCCACCACGTCCTGCGCATCCTTTGCAAGCTCTCCATGGAGCCAACCATCTGCGTTCGCCGCACCCAGGACTCCTTCGGCCGTCGCCGCCAGTTGACCCTGCTCTTCGCCAAGTTCGTTCCCGGTCTGGCCACCCTTGCTGCCCCCGTCGCTGGCCAAAACGGCATGAAGTTCGGCGAGTTCCTCTTCTTCGACAGCCTGGGTGCGCTGGCCTGGGTCAGCGCTCTGCTCACCGTCGGACGCCTCTTCGGCGACGCCCTCGAGCGCGATCCCAGCCTGCTCAGCTGGGTGGGCCGGTTCTCCGGACTTCTCCTCGTCCTGGGCATCCTCGCCTTCTTCGTGGGCCGCATCATCCGCCGCCGCATGGTGATCAAACAGCTCGTCGCCGCGCGCCTTGAACCCCTCGAGCTCAAAAACAAACTCGACGCCGGCGAGCCCGTCTATATCGTCGACCTGCGCCATCCCCTCGAATTCCTGCCCGACCCCTTCACCCTCCCCGGAGCCCTCTGCATCTCGCCCGAGGCGCTCGCAGCGCGCCATCTCGAAATTCCCCGCGATCGCGACATTGTGCTTTTCTGCACCTGTCCCAGTGAAGCCACAGCCGCCAAAACAGCCATGACCCTCATGAAGCTCGGCATCGTCCGCGTCCGCCCTCTCCGCGGCGGATACGATGAGTGGCGCCGGCTTGGCTACCCCGTCGACGCCGTTCCTTTGGTCCATCCCACTCTCGAGCCCGCGCAATCCCATTGAGTCATCCGTCCAGCCAATTCCGTCCGAGCGGAGCAAATCACTTCCGCTTCGACAAGCACCATCCCCGCTAACCTGCTAACTCGCCATGTCCGTCGCAGGCGGACGCTAACTTGCCGCCTCTGTCCCCAGTTCCTTCGGTGACCCCGCCAAACGCGCCCATCCTCGTCCCATGAGCATTGCCTTCATCCAGTAGAATCCTAAGATCGATGTTGCGCATTTCATTCTTGGCCCCTGTAATCCTTGTAGCGCTTTGCATAAAAGCCGCCGCACAGCTACCCGCAACCGACGAGCAAATCCAGCACGTCATCGACTATGCGCTGACCTATCGCCAAAACGTGCCCTCGCTCGAGTGCGACGAGTCGATGCTCGCGCAAAGAGTCCAACACGGCAAAGTGAATTGGGAAGTGAAAATCAAAGCCACCCTCCGCGAACTGCGCGACGCGCACGAGCCCGGCGGCTTTCGCGACGAATACACGTTCAAATCCGTCAACGGCAAAAAAGCCAAGCCGCACTTCCGTTCGCCCTACTTTGTCTACAACGTCTTCGCCAACAGCCTCGGCATCGGCGACAAACCGCTCCCTGCCTGCCTCACCTATCGCACCACAACGTTGGACTCAGGCCAGACGCTTCAACTCAACATCGACTCCAAACCCGACGCTCGCGATCCCGCGTGCCGCAAAATCCCCGACGACTATCACAAGCTCCTTCTCATCGATGTGCCCAGTGGCGCGGTTCGCCGCGTTGAGCGCCAGATCTCTCCTGTGTACGCCGAGCGGAATCTCGAGATTCCATACGTCGCCATCGACTTCGCACCGCAAAAGCTCGAAGACCAGACATTCTGGCTCCCCGTTCGCTTTGAAGCGGACGACCTCCAGCTCGAAGGCAGAATGATCGCCACTTACTCCAACTTCCACCGCTACATCGGCGAGACCAAAATCCTCCCACAGTGAGTCTTCAAAATCCTCTCTACTAAATTGGGCACCCCATCCATCTTCAGTCCCATCCTGAAATGGATTGAAAGCACGAACCACCTGCGAGCGCAGAGCGAGCGTAAGCCCCACAGCAGGTGGCCGCAGGTGGACTTAGAATGAAGTGAGCATCAAGCTCACCGAAGGAGTTTTCTGTGGCCTACGACGACTTGCGCGAATGGATCAAAGCCCTGGAAAACGCCGGCGAGCTGAAGCGCATCACCGAAGAAGTCTCCCCCGAGCTCGAAATCACCGAGATCACTGACCGCGTCAGTAAGATCGGCGCCGCAGGCGCTTCTCATCCCAAAGGCAAAGCAGCAACAAAGGCGTCTTACGCGCCAGGTGGCCCAGCGCTCCTCTTCGAAAACGTCAAAGGCCATCCCGGTCACAAGGTCCTCATTAACCAGTTCGGATCCGAGCGCCGCATGGCCATGTCTCTCGGCGTCAAGAATCTCGACGAAATCGCCGGCCGCATCACCGCGCTCATGAACTTCAAGCCGCCTACCGGCGGTCTATTCGACAAGCTCAAGATGCTGCCGCAACTCGGCGCCCTCACCGCGGCCATTCCCAAAACCGTCTCCGCCCGCGAAGCCCCGTGCAAGCAAGTCATCCTCAAAGACAACTTCGACCTCAACGCCTTCCCCATCCTCAAGTGCTGGCCCCATGACGGCGGCCGCTTCATCACGCTGCCTTGCGTACACACGCGCGATCCCAAATCGGGCAAGCGCAACATCGGCATGTATCGCATGCAGGTCTACGACGGACAGACCACCGGCATGCACTGGCAGCGCCAGAAGGTCGCCGCCGAGCACTACCGTAATCTGCTGCGCAGGGCGGTCGCTGAAGGCTCTCAATTCGGCGAATCAACAGCGCACGTACAGGCGATGGCCGAGTCCGCCGGCGGAGCCGTCTCCATCCCCGACGGACCCATCGGTGGCTTGCCGCAGGTGTCTTTCGCAAAAGAGAAAGGCTCACGCCTCGAAGTTGCCGTAGCCATCGGCACCGATCCCGCGACGACTTTCGCCGCCATCGTTCCCGCCCCGCCCGAAGTCGAAGAATTCATGATCTCCGGCTTCCTGCGCGGCAAGTCTCTCGAAATCGTTCAGTGCGAAACCGTCGATCTCCAGGTCCCCGCCCACGCCGAAATCATTCTCGAAGGTTACGTCGAGCTCGGCGAATTACGCGAAGAAGGCCCCTTCGGCGACCACACCGGCTTCTACACCATGACCGACCTCTACCCAGTCTTCCATCTCACCTGCATCACCCATCGCCGCGATCCCATCTACGCCGCTACCATCGTCGGCAAGCCGCCCATGGAGGACGCGTGGATGGGCAAAGCCGTCGAACGCATCTTCCTGCCCGCAATGCGCCTGCAGATCCCCGAGATGGTCGACATCCATCTTCCCGTCGAAGGCGTCTTTCACAACTTGATGCTGGTGTCCATTCGGAAGTCCTATCCCGGCCAGGCCCGCAAGGTGATGAACGCCATTTGGTCCCTCGGCCAGGCCATGTTCACCAAGTGCATCGTCGTGGTCGACGAAGACTGCGACGTGCAGGACATCGGCGAAGTCGTTCTGCGCGTCACCAACAACATCGATCCCGAGCGCGACATTCAATTCACCCTCGGCCCCATCGACTCGCTCGACCACGCCAGCCGCCTCCCCAACTACGGCAGCAAAATGGGCATCGACGCCACCCGCAAATGGAAGGCCGAAGGCTTCGACCGCCCCTGGCCCTCCATGATCGAAATGGACACCGCTACCAAAGCCAGAATCGATACACTTTGGAGCAAGCTAGGCCTCTAGAGCCGGCGCGCCGCGCTCAGCGGGAACACAAGCGTCGCATCCACCGTCCTAATTGCCATGGAGAGGAATAATTCGGCGAGCAGCGGATTGACGCTAGCTCCTATGCCTTCTCAAGGAGTTCGGTGCGGTACTTCGGGGAAATCGCTTTTACCTTCTTGAGAAATTCAGCCATCTGCTCCCTATCGAGCGGTGGAGGGGCGGATGTGCGCGTCGGTACGGGAACACCGACTTCGAGGAAGAATTCATCGTTCCCTGCTGGAGAACAGATGCAGATCATGCGCACCGGTTTTGAGGATGCGTTATGGAACTGGTGTGGTGCGTTGGATGGGACATTGATCGTGTCGCCCGCCCGCACGGTCGAGTTCTGTCCGCGGAAAGTCACTTGCATCTCCCCGTCGAGCAGGATGAACGTCTCCTCGAACTCGTGGCGATGCGGGGGTGGTCCGCCTCCAGGCGGCACATGCATGTCGATCACACAGAATCGGCCGTTCGTGTCCTTGCCTGCAACGGTGATCGTATAGGTGTCTCCCACAAGACCGATGTGGGCAGCCGTTTCACCGTCTGCCTGAGCGAATCCCAATGCGCGAGCGAAATCGTCAGGGGGCAGAAGTTGATTAGAGCTTATGGATTCAACCATGTAATTTCTCCTCAAGTTGGAAGATGACCTTGCCCCTTACAACGGGCTCAAGATGATTATTCGCTATTGGCTCCCGCAATCAGCAGCCCGAAGGCGATCGACACCCAGGATCTCCATGACCAGTTCCTCCAGCATTAAACCTGGTTGTTCCAGAATCCAGGCTCGAAGTCGTCTCGCTTCATAACCGCACGGCATCAGCAGCTTTGCTAAAATCGACCTGGGTTGAGCCCCAAGTCCATGAGTCTCCGAGTCATCTGCCGTTGTGCTCTGTCCACCGCACTGGCCTCGATTCTCGCTCCGGCAAACGCCGTCATCCAGCGCGACTTCGGTCTCGATCTCCACAGCCAGCCCATCCATCAACTCGCCGGCCCCGGCGTCCGAGTCGTCGTTCTCTTCTTCGCCGCCAGCGACTGTCCCATCTCCAATCGCTACGTCCCCGAAATCACCCGCCTCACCCAGAAGTTCTCCGCGCAGGGCGTCCACTTCCTATGGGTCTATCCCAACGCCGCCGACTCGGCCCAAACCGTCTCCGATCACAATCGCGACTTCTCCATCACCGGCGACACCATCCTTGATCCCAATCAATCCCTCGTTGCCCTCGCCCACGCGACTGTAACCCCTGAAGCCGCCATCTTCCGCGTGGAAGGCGAGACGCTCCGCGAGGTCTATCATGGCCGCATCGACGACCGCTATATCTCGCTAGGACAGGAGCGCCCCCAGCCGCAGCGCCACGAACTCGAAGAAGCCATCACCGCAGCCCTCCATTCCAAGCCCATCCCACAACCCGGAGGCCCGCCCGTCGGCTGCTCCATCGTCTTCCTGCAGAAATGAAAAACCTCCGCATGTGAGGCCGCCGTTTTGAAGGGTACGGGCTTCAGCCCGTACGTTAAGTTCATCGTAACGAGGGTCCGGGCTTTAGCCCCCGAGGGATGCTTTCTTTGATCTCACGCGCAAATTTTTTCGCAATCAGTATGGCCGTCTTGCTGGCTTGGCCGCTTTCACAAAGCGCCGCCGCGGCCACTGCCAACTCCCCTGATTCATCAGGGCACGCCAGTGCCACTGCATCCTCCGCGCCAACCTGGTCCCACGAAGTCGCACCCATCGTCTATGCGCACTGCTCCACCTGCCACCACCCCGGTGGCGCCGGCCCCTTCAGCCTTCTCACCTACACCGACGCCAAACGCTGGGCCCCGCAAATTCTCAAAGTCACGCAGTCGCGCTTCATGCCGCCCTGGTTGCCCGAGCCCGGCTACGGAGACTTCGCCGACGTCCGCCGCCTCGACGACAACGACCGCGCCCTCCTCAAGCGCTGGATCGATTCCGGTATGGCTCCCGGCGATCTCACCACCGCCCCATCAGCCCCTGGCTACGACAGCTCCTGGCAAATCGGCAAGCCCGACCTCGTTCTTAAAGTCACCGAGCCCTACACGCTCCCGCCCGGCGGCACCGATGTCTTTCGCAACTTCATCCTGCCCTACCCGCTCAAAGAGACGCGCTACATCCGCGCCATGGAAATCCGTCCCGGCGCGCCTCAGGTCGTCCACCATGCCAATGTCCTCGTCGACCGCACCGGCGCCATGCGCCATCAGCACCCCAACGACTGGCAAGCCGGCATCCCCGGCATGGAACTCTTCGTCGACGCAGGCAACACATTCGATCCCGACAGTCACTTCCTCTTCTGGAAACCCGACACCCCTGCCCTCATCGAGCCCGAAGGTATGCCCTGGCGTCTCGACCCCGGCAACGACCTCATCCTGAACATTCATCTCAAGCCCTCGGGGAAGGCTCAGACCCTCGACGCGCAAATCGGCCTCTACTTCAGCCCCGATCCGCCCAGGAAACAACCCATGCTCATCGCCCTTGAGCGCGACGATCAGCTCGACATTCCTCCCGGCGACGCCAGCTTCGTCGTTGAAGATTCACTTACCCTCCCCGTCGACGTCGAAGTCCTCGGCGTCTATCCCCACGCCCACTACCTCGGCCACGACATGCAAGGCTGGGCCATTCTGCCCAATGGCGAGAAAAAATGGCTCGTCTGGATCAAAGACTGGGACATTGATCGCCAGAGTGTCTATCGCTACCGTCAGCCGCTCGTTCTCCCCAAAGGCACCGAGCTGCACATGCGCTACACCTACGACAACTCGGCTTCAAACCCGCACAACCCGCACGTTCCGCCCGTTCGCGTTCGCGCCGGAAACCGGTCTGAAGACGAAATGTCCCATCTCTGGCTCCAGGTGCTTCCCATCAACACCCCGCCCGGCGCTCCCGATCCGCGCCTTCTGCTCGAAGAAGCCTGGATGCGCAAGCGCCTCGCGAAAACCCCGACCGACCAGGTCACCCTCTACAACCTCGCCTCTGCGCTCGCGGGTCAAGGCAAATACACCGATGCCGCCGCCGATTTCGAGCAGGAACTCAAAATCGGCCCCCCCGATCCGCGCACCCTCACAGCCCTTGGCGCGGCCCTCGAAGGCGCTGGCCAGTCCGATCAGGCAGCCGATCGCTATCGCAGCGCCATTGTTCACGCCACCGGGTCCTACGGCGCTTCCTGCGACGCCCGTTTCGATCTCGCCCGCCTCCACGTACGCTCCGCAGCCTACGCCGATGCCGAAAAGGAACTCCGCGATCAGCTCGCCGCCTGCCCCGAAGATGCCGAAACCCGCAGCATGCTCGGTGCGGCTCTGCTCGGCGCACAGCGCAAAGACGACGCGATCCGCGAGTTCCATCGCGCCCTCGAGCTCAATGCCGCAGACTTCACGGCTCTCTACAACCTCGGCGTGCTTAGCCTCGATGCCGGCGATCCCGCTGCTGCCGCTACGCAGCTTGAGGCCGCACTCCGCTCCTGGCCCGCTTCGCCTGACGCGCACCAGAAGCTCGCCGTCGCCTACGCGCAACAAAATCGCCTCGCCGACGCTCTTCCGCAATTGCGCGCCGCCGCGCAACTCACTCCCAACGACGCCGCCTTGCACTCAGCGCTCTCCCAGCTCCTCGGCACCCTCGGCCAATCCGAAGAAGCCTTCGCGGAACAGAAGCGCGCCCTGCAAATCGACCCGCAAGATGCCGATGGCTGGAACAACCTCGGCGTCATGCTCGCCCGAGGAGGCCAAACCGCCCCCGCGCGTTCCGCCTACCAGCGCGCACTCCAGATTCAACCCGGTCACGCCCAGGCCAAAGCCAACCTCGCCCGTCTCCCCGCCGCCAACTGATCTCCGCGGCACCAGCCCAATCGCGAAAAGCCGGAATTGAAAAGTAACTGAAGAGTAGCGCTCGGCTCTCTTCTGCTTACCGAAGTTCGTGACCAGAGTGTGGATTGACAACCCTCCCGGCAGCCGATACCGTTGCGGCATACGCACTGCACAAATTAGATTTGGCCCAATTTCGTTGTCAGGTGGGCACGAGATCATCGTTCCTCCCAGCTTCTGGATTGATTGATCCGGGGCGCCTCCCGAATGGGTTCATTGCCTTCCTTCCACTGCCTTCTTCCCCTTCTTGACCGTTTCTACAGCTTTCATTTTGAGTTCGAAAGAGAGAGCCATGATCAATCAAAGAATGTATGTGCTCCTGGCCTTGGCGTTGATATCGATGGGGGGTGCGGCGCAGACCGGAATTTGGACGCCGCTTGCCAACCAGCCGACGTTCCTGAATCCCCCCAGCCAGTGCGCCACGTACGAGAACGCAAATTGTGCGCCGCCTGGCGGCTACTCCTCGGGCGGTGTCGAAAATGTCAACCTTCTAACCGACGGCCGCATCCTTGTGGAAGCCTATGCCGTCGACAATAACTACAGCCCGAGCTGGGTCGAGTACACGTTGACCCCGGACAGTTCCGGAAGCTACATCAACGGCACATGGAAGCAGGTCGCCTCAATTCCGGACGCGGCGACGGGGGCAAACCCCAATGGCTGGGGGCCCGACGCTATGGCATCGGCAGTCCTCCCCGACGGCCGGGTCGTTTATGAGGGCGGCGAATACAGTGGGGCCTATTTCTATTTCGTCCTCAGCAACCAGGGAGCGATCTACGATCCGGTGAATAATTCCTGGACGCCCATTCCGCCTCCGCCCTTTGAGAACCTGTACCCAGCTGACCCACCCGATCTGCCCGGCTTTAACAGCGTGTATTCCTATCCACGCTACCCGGCGCCCTTCACTTCAGAGCTTGTCGATGCCATTGGCGATTCAGAGTCTGTCGTCCTGCCCAACGGTACCTTCATGATTGCCAGCAAACTGAGCCGGCAGCAGGCGCTCCTCGACGCTAAAAGGCTTACCTGGACGTTGACCGGCGCGGGAAAGCACGATGTGAATTCGGAAGAAGGTTGGACCCTGCTCCCCAACGGAAAAGTTCTGACCGTCGACACCGACCTGGACTACTGGTTCGGGCTGACGCCGACCTACAAGCCGGGAAACTCAGAGCTCTACAACCCGGCGACCGGAACTTGGAGCAGCGCCGGAAACACGGCGACATTGCTGACGGGCTTTCCCGATGGCGAAATGGGCCCCGCGGTGCTCATGCCCAACGGAGTCGTCTTTGCAGAAGGAGCGGAGGGAACCAACGCGTTGTATGACTCATACACGGGCAGGTGGTCTGCGGGACCTTCGTTCCCTTCAGTCACCTTCCACGGACAGAAGATGCAACTGACCGCCACCGACGTGGGAGCAGCACTGTTGCCCAACGGCCACGTGCTCACCGCGACCGACACCTATGGCGAAGCGCCGCCGACCATGTTCTTTGAATTCGATGGCCACTCTCTGATCCCTGCACCCGATATTCCAAACTCCTCCATCGACGAAGGCGCGTTTTTCATGGTGCTCCCAACTGGTCAGATTTTGGAATTCGATAACAGCACCGACGTTGAGATTTACACGCCCGCTGCCCCTCGCGAGTACTCGGTGTACAGGCCGCTGCCGCTCATTGTGCCACCCGTTGTTTCACCCGGCAGCACGTACACTCTGAGCGGACTCTTCCTCAATGGCGTTTCGCAGGGTGCTTATGAGGGCGACGATTGGCAGATGGCGACCAACTACCCGCTGGTGCGCATCACCAATGACGCGACGCATCACGTCTTCTACAGTCGCACGTACGATTTCAGCAGCATGGCGATTGCGAATCCCGATCCCGTGACCGCAAAGTTCCAGGTGTCCGCGAATCAGGAGAAGGGTCCCAGTCAGTTGGTAGTCGTGACCAACGGCATCGCCTCACAACCCATCTCCATTTTTGTTCAATAGCAGACTGGTACCCACGCGGATCAAAAGCAAAACTGTCGCTGTGTCCCATTCATTCCGCAGCTTGATCGCGAAATGAGTGGGAACGCACGAGCGTCCGGATCGAACTTCGGATGCCCCAATCCAATTCGCCATTGCAGGCGTAATCTATGCGAGAGCACCTCTCACAAGAGCGACAGTCCGCCATGGCTTTGGGAATTCTCCAGTCCGCCGATCCATCGGATCTCGCCGGCTCTCTGCGCGACTTCCGCACCGAGACCGGCCGCTCGCTGCTCGAATTGGTGGATGCCTCGCCGGTGCTGCTCGTCTTTCTTCGCCACTTTGGCTGCTCCTTCTGCGCCATGGCGCTCGACCGCGTTGCGCACCTGCGAACGCAGATTGAGACATCTGGCGTTCGACCGGTTTTTGTGCACCTCGGCTCGCCCCAGCGCGCCAAGCCCTACTTCGACTACTACCACCTCTCCGATGTCGAGAGAATCAGCAACCCGGATGCGACCCTCTATCAGCTTCCCGCCTTCGCATTGGCGCGCACCAACCCGTATCTCCAGCTTTTTAATTTCACCGTCTGGAAAGGCTGGCTGAAAGGTGCCATGTTCAAATACGGTGTCGGGCCCATCCGCGAAGATGCATACCAGATGCCAGGCGTCTTCTTCCTCAAGGAGCGGAGAATCGTGCGCGCGTTCCGGCATCGCGACATCTCCGACGAACCCGACTACCTCAAGCTGATCCGCGCAGCCTGATTGTTCCATCCAAATCGTGAAAGCATCCTCGCACGCCGGCTCTGTTCAAGTGCCGCTTCTATTGGAATCGGAACACGGCGCCGTTCACTGGAATGTCAATCTCATCGAGCTGATCGCTTAGGCCCTCATGGACTTTCGAGCGCTTCGGCTTTTTGAAGTACACAATACCCTCGGCAAAATCGCCCTGGCGCAGCGTGCTCTGGATTAGATACAACTCTTCGGGAGTGACAATCGTTCCAGCCTGCTGCGCGCCTCCATGCGAACCGCTTGCTTCATCCTGTTTGCTGGCAACGTCATTGGGATTGGTTTTTCTCAGGCCCAGCTTGGCGGCCTTGTTGGCGCCCATCGCTTGCGTCGAACCGGTGCCGCGCGGCGCGTTATCCAGCGCGTCGTCGTGGGCCTGTTGCGCTCGATTCGTCTCGCGAATACGCTGGTTGATCTCCGCCGCCTTGTCGTAAAACGCCAACCGTGTGTGCGCTGTATCGGAAGAAAACCCTGAGAAATGTTTCGGCCGTATCTCTGCTTTGCCGGGGCCAACCCGGCTCACGCGCACGAAGACCCGGTAGTCACCCTCAACCGTGGCCACAGGTTTTCCGACCGCAACGCTCGTCCCATCGTGAACCAGTTCGCGCATCGGTCTGCCTTCGATGACCGTGGCCTTGCATAGCACCGCATCGGCCCCATCGCAGGCAATCACGTTTCCCTGAGCCTGTGCGGCCGCCGCCATGCCCGCCAGAAAAAGAAGAGTCGCAGTCTTCATCTCTGTTGACCTCGCGCAGTTCCTCGGGACTCAGAATACGCCCGTGCCGGCGGTGAAAAAGACCCGTTCAAAATAATTCCGAATGGGTGACGATTTATCTTCAGACGATTTCTCGAATTCCGGTTCGGCCGTTCGTCGTTAAAGTGAAGGCGGGAGAAACAGCCCCGCTGAAGATCATTTGAGGAGACAATATGCCGCAATATCTGGTTTCCACGTACTTCCCCGACAATTTCGATCCGGCCACCATCGACGAAGCGGCGGGCGTCCCCGCTTCATTTCGGAGGGAGCAGGGGCCTTCCAGGCCCTTGAAAACAGCAACTAGATAAGCGGCCTTCAGGCCCGGGCCTCATTTCCGCGCAAGATGCAGAGGGCGGGTGCCCCCGGTCTCGCACATCTTTCTAAACCCAAATGAGGGTGCCCCCGGTCCCTCGCCTTTGGGGACCGGGGATGGAAGCCAAGAGCCGCATCACCGGCCCCGTAGGGGCCATAGGAATTTAGCCCAGGGCCGCGGTCCCCAGCGACAGGTCTTCGTCGCTGGGGTGGAGGACAAGTTCGCGTCAGCGAACGCAGTCCTGGGTGAGCTGCAAAATATGCTTTGAGCCCCGTAGGGGCGGCGCGAAATAGTCAATGGCCGTTAGTTCCGACTTGGCGAC
>Ga0182030_10011233_pt1 | contig 18088 bp, 16 predicted proteins | sample 812S3MmetaG_FD_121299 | JGI IMG/M metagenome (GOLD analysis project Ga0182030, IMG submission 121299) | Permafrost microbial communities from Stordalen Mire, Sweden - 812S3M metaG (Illumina Assembly) | ecosystem: Environmental > Terrestrial > Soil > Wetlands > Permafrost | place: Sweden...
CGTCGAAGGCGTCGACCAGGCGCCTGAGCTTGTCGGCGCCGCGCTCGACCTTGTGGCCCGCTTCGGCGGCGCGCGCGAGCCGCTCCGGCGTCGCGTCGAGCCGCCCGCCTTCTTCGCGCGCCTTGGTTTTGACGCGCCGCGCCGCCTTGCCGGTCATTGCATCAACTCCGCGCACAGGGCGGCGGGCGAGACGCAAGAGGAGGATGTTTCGGCTGGCGCGATCCGCGCCGGGACGGCGACGCGCTCGACCGCGACGTCGGCGGGCGGGCGGCGATGGACGCGCTTGAGGTCGCGCAGATGGGCGGCGCAAGCGGCGGCGACGGCCTGGCGATTGGTCCCGCTGCGGGGACGGCGGCGGCGACGGGGCAAGCTCTTCTCCTCGATAAGCGCCGCGGCCGACGGCCGCTTTGTTCGCTCTTTGTTCTTTATTTTCTGGAGATCAGCATGAAATGTCAAGAGATATTTCTGATATTCATGATTGCAGGCATTCTGAAAAGCCGAATAATCAGCACATGACCGTCGATTGGATCCGCGCCGCGCTCGATGACACCGGCAAGACCCGCTCGGGCCTCGCCCGCGCGCTCGGCCGCTCGCCCTCGGCGGTGACCGACCTGCTCAACGGCCGCCGCCGCCTGCGCGCCGATGAGATCGCCATCGCCGCCGCCTATCTCGGCGTCGAGCCGCCGCGACTGGTGGGCGGCGGCCGCGCGCCGCCGACCCGCGCCACCGTGCCGCTGGTCGGCTATGTCGGCGCCGGCGCGGTCGCCCATTTCTACGCCGACGGCCAGGGCCCGTTCGACGAGGTCGCCGCGCCCGACGCGGCGAGCGCCAAGACGGTGGCGGTGCAGATCCGCGGCCACTCGCTCGGCGCGTTGTTCGACAATTGGCTCGTGTTCTACGACGACGTGCGCGAACCGCCGGGCGACGATCTCGCCGGCCGCATGTGCGTCTGCGGCCTCGCCGACGGCCGCGTGCTGATCAAGGCGCTCAAGCGCAGCCATATCGAGGGGCTGTGGACGCTGCTGTCGAACGCCGAGCCGCCGATCTACGACGTCGCGCTCGACTGGGCGGCGCAGGTGCGCGAAATGCGGCCGAGATAGGCCGCATGGCCAACCCGCCCTCCGCGCTCGACATCGCGCGCGCGCTCGTCGCTTTTCCCTCCGTCACGCCCGAAGACGCGGGCGCGCTCGGCTATGTGCGGGGCCTGCTCGGCGCGGCGGGCTTCGCCGTCGAGATCGTTTCGTTCGCCGAAGCGGGAATGCCGACGATCGAAAACCTGTGGGCGCGCTTTGGCCGCGACGCGCCAAATTTCGTCTTCGCCGGCCACACCGACGTCGTGCCGCCGGGCGATTCTGCCCGCTGGCGCTTCCCCCCATTCTCAGCGACGCTCGCCGATGGCGCGCTGTGGGGCCGCGGCGTCGCCGACATGAAGGGCGGCGTCGCCGCCGCGCTCGCCGCCGCCTTGCGCTTCGTCGCGCGCGGCGCGTTCACAGGCTCGATCTCGTTTCTGCTGACCGGCGACGAGGAAGGCCCGGCCATCAACGGCACGGTCAAGCTCATCGACTGGGCGCGTGCGCGCGGCGAGCGTTTCGACGCTTGCCTGCTCGGCGAGCCGACCAGCCAGGCGGCGCTCGGCGACACGATCAAGAACGGCCGGCGCGGCTCGCTCAATGGCCGGCTGACGCTCTCCGGCAGGCAGGGCCACGTCGCCTATCCCCAGCTCGCCGACAATCCGATCCGCGCGCTCGCGCCGGTGCTCGAAGCGCTGCAGGCGCCGCCGCTCGATTCCGGCACGGCCGATTTCGACCCGTCCAATCTCGAGATCGTCAGCGTCGACGTCGGCAATCCGGCGACCAACGTCATTCCCGGCGAAGTTCGCCTCGTCTTCAATGTGCGCTTCAACGACCGCTGGACGCCGGCGACGCTCGCCGCCGAAATCGAGCGGCGCGTCGCGGCGGCGGCGCAGGGCGGGCGCTATGGGCTCGCCTTCGATCCGACCAACGCCGTCGCATTTTTGACCCGGCGCGGGCCGTTCACCGACCTCGTCGCCCGTGCGATCGAGGAGACGACGGGCGTGACGCCGAAACTGTCGACCAGCGGCGGGACGTCGGACGCCCGGTTCATCAAGAGCGCCTGTCCGGTGGTCGAAGTCGGTCTCGTCGGCGCGACGATGCACGCGGTCGACGAGCGCGTCGCGGTCGACGACCTCGAGGCGCTGTCGCGCGTGTATGAGCGGACACTGGAGCTGTATTTCAGCTAGCCAGAGGGCGGCTGAACGGAGGCGCGCAGACGCAGCCAGAGCGCCGTCATTGCGAGCGAAGCGAAGCAATCCACGAGTCGCAAGGCGCAGGCGGAAGCATGGATTGCTTCGTCGCTACGCTCCTCGCAATGACGATTCCGATTGGCCCGCCGCGTACTCCACCCGCGCGAGATAGAGGCCTGAGGCCGGCGCGACGTGGCCGCAGCGGCTGCGGTCGGCGGCCTCTAGCGCCGCCTTGAGATCGGCGGGACTCCAGCGGCCAAGGCCGACTTCGACCAGCGAGCCGACCATCGAGCGCACCTGGCGATGCAGGAACGACCGCGCGGCGACCGAAAAAGCGATCCGTTCGCCGTCGCGCGCGATGTCGAGGCGCGACAGCGTGCGCACCGGCGAGTTGGCCTGACATTGCACGTCGCGGAAGGTGGTGAAGTCGTGCCGGCCGATCAACGCCTTGGCCGCTTCCGCCATCGCGTCGACGTCGAGCTCGCGCTTCAGCCGCCAGGCCCGGTCGCGCTCGAGCGTCAGCGGCGCGCGGCGATTGACGACCCGGTAGACGTACCAGCGCATGACTGCGCTGCGACGCGCGTCGAAATGGTCGCCGGCCGCCTGGACGCCGAGCACGGCGATCGGCAGCGGCGCGAGCTGGCCGTTGATCGCCTCCTTCAGCCGCCAGCCCGCCCAATTGCGATCGAGATCGACATGGGCGACCTGGCCGAGCGCGTGCACGCCGGCGTCGGTGCGCCCTGCGCCGGCGACGAGCGGCTCTTTCTGGCCGAGCCGCGCCAGCGCCTCCTCGAGCGACTGCTGGATCGATGGGCCATTGCCCTGGCGCTGCCAGCCGGCGAACTCGGTCCCGTCGTACTCGATCGTCAACTTGTAGCGCGGCATCAGAGCGTCAGGACGATCTTGCCGACATGATCCGGGTTCTCGATCCGTCGATGCGCCTCTGCGGCCTTGTCCAGTGGGAAGGTCGAGTCGATCAGCGGCTTGCAGCGGCCCGCCGCGAGCAACGGCCAGACGTTCGCTCTCAGCGCGTCGATGATCTCGGCCTTCTCGGCGACCGAGCGCGGCCTGAGCGTCGAGCCGGTGTGGACGAGGCGCTTGGCCATGATCGCCTGCAAGTCGATCTCGACCTTGCGGCCCTGCAGAAAGGCGATCTGGACGATGCGGCCGTCGAGGGCCGCGGCGGCGTAATTGCGCGCGACATAGTCGCCGCCGACCATGTCGAGGATGACGTCGGCGCCGCGGCCGCCGGTCGCCGCCAGCGTCGCGACGACGAAATCCTCCTGCCGATAGTCGATCGCCAGATCGGCGCCGAGCCGCAGGCAGGCTGTCGCCTTTTCGGCCGTGCCGACCGTCGTCGCCACGCGCGCCTCGAACGCCTTGGCGAGCTGGATCGCCGTCGTGCCGATGCCCGACGTCCCGCCGTGGACGAGCAGCCACTCGCCGCGCTTCAGGCCGCCGCGATCGAAGACGTTGGTCCACACCGTGCAATAGGTCTCGGGAATCGCCGCCGCTTCGATCAGGCTGAGGCCGGCGGAACCCGGCAGCGCATTGGTCTCATGCGCGACGCAATATTCGGCGTAGCCGCCGCCGGCGACCAGCGCGCTCGCCGCCTCGCCGATCTTGAAACGCGTTGCGCCTTCGCCGAGCGCGACGACCTCGCCGGCGATTTCCAGGCCGGGCAGATCGGACGTTCCGGGCGGCGGCGCGTAGTAACCCTGGCGCTGCAGCACGTCAGGCCGATTGACCCCGGCCGCGGCGACGCGAATGAGGATCTCGCCGGCTGCCGGATGCGGACGCGGCCGTTTCACCGGCGTCAGCGCATCCGGACCGCCGGGCGCGGCAATCGCGACGGCGCGCATCTCATCGGGCAAACCAGGCATGGCTCCGTCTCCTAACGCGGGCGGTCGCTTAAGACCCGCTGCTGCGGGCAAGTCAATGCGTCAGGACGACCGGCGCGGCGAGTCCGTCCGCGGCCGGCGCCTGGCGGAAGGCGGGCAGCGCCTCGGCGCGTGCGGAGAAGGCGCCGAGCCGGCCAAACTGGGCGGCCTCGACGAGATCGCCGATCACGCCGCGCACGAAGCCGAACGCGCAGGCCGCGGTGATGTCGGCGATGCCGAGCTCGGGGCCGGCGATCCAGCCGGACGTCGGCGTCTCGCGATCAAGCGCGACCAGCGCGGCGTCGAGCTGGCTGGCGACGCGTGCGCGCCACGGCTCGTGCTGCTTTTCCGGCGGCCGTAGCGCGCGCTCGTAGTGAAGCTGCACCGCCTTCTCCATCGCCGTCAGCGCGAGGCCGGTCGCGCGCGCGGCGCGCAGGCGCAATGCCGGCGGGCTCGGCGACAGCGCGGCGATCCTGGGAAAGACGCAGCCGAGATAGTCGAGGATGACGCCCGAATCCGTCACCACGGTTCCGTCGTCGGCGACCAAAGTCGGCGCCTTCAGCAGCGGGTTGATCCTCGAGAAGGCGTCGATGTGGCGGAACAGCGAGATCGGTCGATGGACGAACGGAACCTCCGCCGTCAGCAACGCCACCGCGACCCGCCGCACATAGGGCGAATCCAGCATGCCGATCAGTTCCACCGCGCTCTCCCTTCGCCAGGCGCCGCGATTGACGCGCGCCGCGTCGCGCCCGTCAAGCCGTCCGCGACGTCACCGCGCCTCCAGCGTCTCCCGATTGGTCAGCGCGCCGCTGGCGAAGGCGATGGTCGCGGCGGCGGTCAGCGCGTCGCTGTGCGCCTTCGCCTTGGCGAGCTCGGCCTGCAGCAGCGCGGTCTGGGCGCTGGTCGCGTCGGTGAGGGTGCCGAGGCCGTGGTCGTAATAGTCGCGCGCAGCGCCGGCGGTGACCTCGCTCGCTGTGACCAGCTCGCTCGCGGCGGCGAAGGCGGCGAGGCTGGTGCGCAGCGTGTCATAGGCGACGACGATTTCCTCGGCGCCGGCGTTCTGGATCTGCGCGAGTTCGCTGGCGGCGGCGGAAGCCTGCGCCTCGGCAGCGCGCAATTGTGCGTCGCGCGCGCCGCCGTCGTAGATCGGCACGCTGAGGATGAGGAACGCGTCGGCGTTGGGCGCATCGAGGCGGGTGCGCGTCGTCAGCGTCGTCAGCGTGTCGGTGACGCTGCCCTCGCCGATGTTTTGGCTGAGCGCGCCGGTCGCGGCGATGCGCGGCAGGAAATCGCTGCGCGCGCGCTCGACGTTGCTCTTGTCGGCCATCAACCGCGCGAAGGCCGCCTGCGCGTCGGGACGGCGGCGCAGCGACGCTTCGACCAGCCGGTCGAGGTCGAGGCTCGGCGCGCTCGGCAGCGGCCGGCGGGAGACGTCCTCGACCTTGACCGCGAGCGTCGGCGCGACGCCCATCGCCTTCAGCAGCGCATGATAGGCGTCGCGCTCGAAGCCCTGCGACTCGACGAAGCCGAACTCGGCCTGGGCGACCTGCTGCCTCGCCTGCGCGACCTCGATCGTCGTGGCGATGCCGCGTTCGGCGCGCGACTGGGCGGCGGCATAGACGAATTTCGTGTTGGCCACGGTCTCGGTCGCGATCGCGACCTGCGCGTGCGCCGCGGTGAGCTGGTAGAAGGCGGAAGCGACGTCGAAGATCAGTTTCTGGTGCGCGCCGTTGAACACGACGTCGGAGGCGACCGACAGTTGCCGCGCGCTCTCCGCCGCCGCGGCGCGGCCGCCGAAATCGAACAGCAGCCATTGCAGGGTCACGCCCGGCACGACCTCGGTCGCCTGGGTGGAAATCTCGTGTGAGCCGACGCCGAACGCGCCGGGCAGCGAAACGTCGACGCCCGGCAGCGCCGACGACGAAACGTCGACGCTGGGGTTGCCTTGCGCGGCGTATTGATAGCCGCCGACCACCTGGGCGCTGAGGCGCGGCAGGAAGGTCGACTCGGCGACGCCGACCGCCAACGCCGCCTGCCGCGCGCGCTGCCAGGCCGCCTTGGTGATCGGGTTGCTCGATTCGGCGATGTCGACCAGCTCGGGCAGCGTATAGGCGCGGCGCGGATCGACCGGAGGCTTGGGCAGATCGATCGGCATGTCCGCCTGCGGCGGCAGGCCGTAATCGGCGACGCCGGGCGGCGCCGGCGCGGAATCGGCGACGTTGGGAACATACGGCGTCTCGGCGCTCGCCGGCGCGAGCGATTCCGATTGCGGCGCGCAGCCGGCGAGAATCGCGGCGACGGCGAACGCCGCGGCCGCACGCAGGCCCGCATCGGCGATCGCGTTGAGGCCTTCTGGCAAATCGTCACCCCGCCTCGTCGAGCCGCCGCACGCCGGCGTCGATCAGCCGGTCGGCGGCGTTGCGCCGGCCCAACGCCGCGGCGAAGGCGACCGGAACCGCGACGTCCGACGCCGCGACCGCCTCCAGCACGCCGCCGGGCGCGCCGCGCCAGCGCGAATCGGCGGCCGTCGACCCGCCCTCTATACGAGACGCGTAGGCCGCCAGCCAGCCGGAGACGGCGCGGCGAAACGCCGTCTCGGCGCGGCGGGCCGGCTCGGGTAGAAACTCGTCGAGCGCCGTGGAGTCAGGCGCGCGGCGCGCGGCGATCAGCGCGCCGGCGAGCCGCTCGAGCCCGTCCTCCTCCGCGGCGGCGACGCCGAGCGCGCTTTCGTCGGCCGCCGCGCCGCCCGGCTCGAACGCGCGCAACTCGCCGACCCGCCGCGCCTCGGCGAGCGCGACGCCGAAGCGTTCGGCTTCGTCGTTGGCGTCGTGCGCCTGCGGATCGGCGAAGCGCGCCAGCGCGCGCGCGCCGGCCGCCAGCGACCGGCCGACCGCGCGCTGCACTCGCACCGGCCAGACCGTGGTGAAGACGACCGTCATGACGAGATTGCCGAGCAGGATGCCCAGCACCCGGTCGCGCGCAGCCACGAGATCGGAGCTCGGGCCGAAATTGTTGAGCGTGCAGAGGAAGAAGGCGAAGGCGATCTGCCAGCCCATGTAGGAGATGCGCGGCGAGCCGGCGGCGACCCAGGCGGCGACGAACGACACCGCGCCGACCATCAGCATCAACTGGCCGATGTCGGTCATGACCGGCATCAGCGCAACGATCGCCAACACACCGAGCCCGGCGCCGATCAGGCAACCGACGATGCGCAAGGTCAGCTTGTGCACGGTTTCGCCGACGCTCGACAGCGCGACGAAATAGCAGGTCACCATCGCGGTGTGGATGCCGAACCAGTCGAGCCCCGTGTAGATCGCGTAGCAGACGAAGGCGGCCAGCGCCGTCTTGAGCCCGAAGCGCAGATGGTCGGGATTGTCGAATGCGTCGGCATGGAAGAACGGTTCGCGCGGCGGCCGAGCGCGCAGCGCGACGAAGCCCGGCGACACCGCCGCCTCGACTTCGCCGACCAGCGCGGCGAGGAGATCGGAATCCTCGAGACGCGGCGGGTCGTGGCGCGGCGGCGGGTTCGCGCGCAGCTGCTTCGCCGCCAGGGCGACGTGATCGAGCCGCGCGGCGAGAGCGGTGGCGCGCTCGGGCTCGAGATCGGCGCCCGCGCCGCCCCAGGCCAGCGCCGCCAGCAGCGCATAAGAGCTGTCGAGCAGCGCCAGAATCCGCCGCCGGTGATTGGCGTTTCCGGAATAGAACAGCCAGGCGGTTCGCTGCCGCTCGCGCGCCTTGCCCGCCTCGGGGCCGAGCAGCTCGCGCGCCTGGGCGACAGCGCCGCGCTCGCCTCGCAGCAGCGCCGCGGCGGTCGCGATCCGTGCAATCGCGGCGCGCCTGAGCAGCACCTGGGCGCGCGGCGCGCCGAAGGCGGCCACGACGATGATCGCGACCGCGGGAATCGCGACCGCCTCCCACAGATAGAGCGCGCCGCGCACCACCAGCTCGGGGATCGGCACGATGTCGAACAGCGTCACCGCCAGCGCCAGCACGAAGCCGGCGGTGCTCGCCATCGACCCGAGCGTGGTCGCCGACGCGAGGAACATGCCGCCGACGGTGAAGGCGATCATCAGCGACGCGCGCGCGAGCGGCTCTTGGGCCGAGAACCGCATCGCCAGCGCGCCGACCAGGATGCCCGCCCCCGCGCCGGCGATCAGCCGCAAGCCGGTGACGATGGTCGAGGCGGCGTCGTCGCGCGTCGCATAGAGCACGAGATAGCAGGAGACCGCCGTCTCCGGGACCTGCAGCGCCATCGCCGCGGCGACCGTCAGCATGCAGGCGATCGCCACGCGCAGCGCAAAGAGATCGCGGCCGGGATAGCCGGCGAGCTCGCGCTGCAGCCAGCGCGGCCGGCCGTCAGCGACGCGCGCCGTCAGAAGCGTCATCGCCGCGTCTCAGCACCACCACCGCCGATTCGCCGATCCGCATCAACTCCTGGGGCGGATCGACCAGCTTGACCGTCACCGGAAAGCGCTGCGCCACCCGCACCCAGTTGAGCGAGCGGGCGACGAACGGCAGGCCGAGCACATTGGCGGTCTCATCGGAGCGCACGCCCCAGCCGACCCCTTCGACTTCGCCGCGGATCAGGCGATTGCGATCGGCCATAACGAAGACATAGGCCTTGTCGCCCGGCCGGATGCGGCCGATGTCGGTCTCGCGGAAGTCGGCGACGGCGCGCCAGCCCGCGGTGTCAATCAGCGAGCCGAGCGGCTGGCCCGTAACGACGTATTCGCCGGCGACGAGATGGAACCCGGTCGCCTTGCCGTCGAACGGGGCGCGCACGACGGTGTCGGCCAGGTCGCGCTCGGCGAGGGTCAGCGTCGCCTGCGCCGCGGCGAGCTGGGCGCGGCGCGTCTCGAGCGTGCCGATGACCTGATTGGCGCCGGACGATTGGGCTTCCGCCTGCTGCAGCGACACCGCCGCGTCGTTGCGCGCAGTCGTCGCCTGGTCGACCTGCTGCGCGGTGACATAACCCTTGGGCAGCAGCGGGATCAGCCGGTCGAGCGACTGCTGGGCGAGCGCGAGGTTTTCCCGCGCGCGACGGATCTGCTCGTCGGCGACAGTCGCGTTGGCGCGTTCGCCGGCGAGGTTGCGGCCGCCCTGGTCGACTTCCGACTGCGCGGCGTCGACCTCGGCCTGGGCGAGATCGACGCGCAATTTATAGGGCGTCGGGTCGACGGCGAACAGCACGTCGCCCCGCTTGACCGCCGCGTTGTCGGCGACGCCGACTGTGACGACGCGGCCGGGCGTGCTCGGCGAGATATGGACGACTGGCGCATCGATCTCGGCCGCGTCGGTGCGCGGCGAGCGATCGATCGCGACGGCGACCGCGAAGATCTCCGCCGCCGCGCCGACCACGGCGAGGCCGGCGATGACCAGGGCGGCGATGCGCCGCGCTTCCGCGCTCACGCGGGCGCCCCTGCATAATAGAAAAGCCAGACCGCGAGGCCGAAGGCGATCGCCAGGCAGAGATAGACGACCAGCCTCAGCGGCAGGAACTCATCGACGCCGAGGCGCGCGAGAACGAAGCGGGCGATCACCGCGCCGACCACGCCGGCGATCGCGCAGACGATCCAGGCGGGAAAATAGGAGCCGAACACGACGACCGACGGCGCCGCGGGATCGGCCGCCCGCGCCGCCCCGATCGCCGCCGTAGCCGCCATGAAAACCAGCGCGCCCCGCCCGGCCCCGCCCGCACTCGCACCGGCGCGGCGAGCTGCAGCCGCTCGACGCGCGGAGGGGCATGGCCAGCCGGCGTGAGCAGGGCCGCCGCCGCCCCGCCCGGCGCGGCGGCGCCGATCGCCAAAGCGACCGCGATCAGCAAACTGAAGGTTACACGCACAGAACGCCCCGAACACTTCAGAGTCCGGGCCGTTCTACATGGGTGCTATTTCAATATAGTCGGATAAGTTAATTGAATTGCGCGGCGTAAACTAGACGTTTTTTAACCACGGGCGCGCGGGCGGGCCGGCCCGCGCGACGCCTAGGAGCAAGCCGGGCGTCGGAAAGCGGTTGGCAGCAGAAGGGGTGGCGAAAAGGCTATGCGCCTGTGACGTCGGCGACCGCCTGGGGCGGCAGCGGCCCGCTCGCCGCGGCGAGCGCCTCGGCCGCTTCATCGCGCTTTCCCCACTTTCGCGTCCTCACGCCCGTGCGGATGACGACGGCCGGGTTGCCGCTAACGACCGAGCCGGAAGGCACGTCCTTGGTCACGACGGCGCCGGCGCCGACGATGCATTCGTCACCCACCCGAACGCCGGGAAGAATGATCGCGTGCGCGCCGATGAAGCAGCGGCGTCCGATATAGGTGTGGGTGTGGAGCTCGCGCGACATGTCGTGGGCGAGGATCACCGCGCCGAACGCGACGTAAGTCTCGTCGCCGATATGGACGCCGCGCGGATTGGTCCAGTCGAGATCGGCCCGCAACGACAGGCTGACCCCCCGGCCGAGGTCCATCTTATAGACGGAGCGCAGCCACCACAGGCGAAAGTCGACCAGCAGGGATCGCACGCTCGCCTTCAGCTTCTGCGCGGGCGTCTTATCGTAGGGGGTGATCCGCTCTCTCGTCATGCCCTTCCCAGCCCGGCGAGGCGCAAAAGCGGCGGACGCCAACTCGGGGCTTCCGTAGCGATAACAAGCAGCGACGCGCGACTCAAGGCAAGTCGGCGTCAATCTCCCGCCGCACAACCCGTCAAGGCGACAACCGTCCCGAGCGGCGTTACAGGCGAACGCCGTTCTGGGCGTTTGATGGACATTGCGTCCGACCGAAGATCGACAACCGCGCCGCGCCCTATTGAAAATTGCTTCCAATCAAATGGCGCTCGCTCAAGCCCCCGCCGCCGACCCCGGCGCGAAATCCAACGACGACCGTTCGCCAACGCGAACGGCGGCGATCGCCCCGGCTGACCAAGCCGGGGCGGCGCCGCCGCGGACGCCTACCCGTCCACAGGGATAGACCGGCAGGAGCCCGCAGGCGTCTTGGTGATCCAGGTCTCGACGGGCGCGTGGCTGTTCATCGCCCGCCACACGTCCTCGCTGCGGATCGGCATGTGGGTGAGCTCCGCTCCGGTCGCGGCGAGAATCGCGTTACCGAGCGCGGGCGCAACCGAGATCATCGGGTGCTCGCCGACGCCGCGGGCGCCGTACGGTCCGTCGACCTGCGCCCGCTCGACGATGATGCATTCGATCTCGTCGGGAAGATCCTTGCTGGTGGGGATCTTGTTGTCGGTGAACGAAGGATTCAGCAGGCGCCCCTGCTGGTCGTAGATGTAGCCTTCGCACAGCGCCGTGCCGAGCCCCTGCACCATGCCGCCGACGCACTGCCCGCGGATCAGCTCCGGATTGATCGCCTTGCCGACGTCATAGGCAGAGGCAATCTTCAGGATGTGGTAGGCGCCGGTCGCCGGGTTGACCTCGACGATGATCCCGTGCGCGCCATAGGTCCAGTCGAGTGCGGGCAGGCCCTGGCCGGAGTCTTTGTTGAGGTTGGTGAGGCCCTGGGCGATGTAACGCCCGACGCCGATCAGCGGGCCGCCGACGCCGCTGCCGTCTGGGTGGGTATAGCCGAGGGCGAGCTGGGTGAAGAGGACGCTGTGCTCGAGATCGTGGCGGACGAAGATCTTCTCCCCGTCGTGGTCGAGATCGCGGGGGTGGGCGCGCAGCGCCTGGCCGGCGAGCTCGTAGGCGCGGGCGAGCAGATCCTCGCAGGCGAGGATCACGGCGTTGCCGGTGATGATCAGCCCCTTGGAAGCGACCGTTTGCCAATCGTAAGGATCGCGGTCGGTGTCTTTCTCGATCGTCACCTTGACCTTGTCGAGCGGAAAGCGCAGCCGCTCGGCGGCGATCTGGGCCAACGCGGTGGTCGAGCCCTGGCCGATGTCGGTCAGGCCGACATTGGCGATCACGCTGCCGTCGGCGTTCATCTTCACCACCACCAGGGTGGCTGTATTGGACGGCATCGCCGGCGCCTTGTGCAGGGTGGCGACGCCTTTGCCGATCTTCAGTCCGGTCTTCGCCTCGCGCGCCTTCTCCGCCGCAGTCAGCGCGCCGTAGCCGATCGCGGCGGCGACGGAATCGAGGCACTTGCGGATGTCGCCGGTGTGATCGGTGATCTTCTCCCCGGTCAAGGTGATCGAGCCGGGCTTAAGCAGGTTCTTCCTGCGGAACTCCAGAGGATCCATGCCGATCGTCCGGGCGATCAGCTCCATGTGACGCTCGAGGCCCCAGAAGAACTCGACATGGCCGAAGCCGCGATAGGCCGTGCCATAGGGCTTGTTGGTGTAAAGCGTGTAGGCGTCGACCCAGGCGTTGGGAATCTCGTAGGGGCCGCCCGCCGAATAGCCCGAGGCGCGGGTGACGTTGACTGCATAGTCGGCGTAGGCGCCGGCGTCCCAGAACATCTCCATCTTCTGCGCGATGATGCGGCCGTCGGCGAGCACGCCGGTCTTGATGCGGTAGGTCAGCGCGCTGCGGCACGGCAGCAGGCTGAACTCCTCCTCGCGCGTCGCCTGGAACTTCACCGGCCTGCCACCAGCCTTGCGCGACAGACAGGCGACCAGCGGCTCGATCCCGATGCCCGCCTTGCCGCCGAAGCCGCCGCCGACGTTGGGGATCATCACCCGCACGTTGTTGAGCGGCAGCCTGAACGCATGGCAGAACAGGCCACGCACGGTGAACGGCGACTGCGCGCTCGACCAGATGTCGACGCGGTCGCCGATCTTCCATTGCGCGATCGCGACATGAGTCTCCATCGGCACGTGCTGCACCGACGGGTTGGTGTATTCGCGCTCGACGATCCACTCGGCCTGGGCGAAGCCCTTTTCGACGTCGCCTTTGCGGGTCACGGTGAGGTTGGCGATGTTGGTGCCGGGATGCGGCGAGAACACCGCCTTGACGTAGTCGTAGGCGCCGAGATCCGGGTGCACCAGCGGCGCGTCCGGCGCCAGCGCATCCATGTGGTTGAGGACAGGCCGCAGGACTTCGTATTCCACCTCGATGAGCTCGACTGCCTGGTGGGCGATCGCCAGCGTGTCGGCCGCCACCGCCGCCACCGCCTCGCCGAAATGCCTGACCTCGTTCTTGGCCAGGATGTCCTTGTCGACCACGTAGAGGCCCATCTTGTAGTCGAGGTCGTGGCCGGTGAGCACCGCGCGCACGCCCGCCAGGCGCTCGGCGCGCGAGACGTCGATGCGCTTGATCTTGGCGCGCGCGTGCGGGCTCTTCTTGACCTGGGCGTAGAGCATGCCGGGCAGGATCATGTCGCTGACGTAGATCGCCGCGCCGGTCAGCTTGTCCGCCGCATCGCTGCGCGTGGGGCTGCGGCCGACCTGCCGGAGGGATTCGGAATTTGCGGTCTCAAGCATGACTGCGCTCCTCGATGCTCGGCTCCTGCCCGGTCGCTTCGAGAACGGCTTCAATGATCTGCACATATCCAGTGCAGCGGCAGAAATTGCCCTCGAGGCCTTCCTTGATCTCTTCGACGTTCGGCTTGGGATTGCGCTCGATCAACGCGCGCGCCGACATCACCACGCCGGGCGAGCAGAAGCCGCACTGCACCGCGTGACGCTTGACGAACGCCTGCTGCAGCGCGGACGGCTTGCCGTCGCGCACCTCGCCTTCGATCGTCCGCACCGACCTGCCGTCGACCTCCGCCGCCAGCACCAGGCAGGAATTGACGGCGCGGCCGTCGAGCAGGACGGTGCAGGCGCCGCACTCGCCGCCGCCACAGCCCTCCTTGGCGCCGGTGAGGCCGACGTATTCGCGCAGGAAGTGCAGCAGGTTGACGGTCTCCGGCGCTTCGCGCTCGTAGAGCGCGCCGTTGATGGTGACACGGATCTTCATGACCTCACCTCGTCGAGAAGCCGGCGGACGTAATATTCGACCATGTGGCTGCGATATTCCTTGGTCGCGCGCACGTCGCTGATCGGATTGATCGCCGCGAGGACCTTGGCGACCACTGCGTCCGCGGGCAGCGAGGATTCGAGCCCTTCGACCAGGATCGGGGTCGGCGCGCAGGAGCCGATCGTCAGCCGCATTTCGCCGCTGCGCTCGACGCTGAGCGCAACGCCGACGATGCCGAGGTCGTGGCCGTTGATCCGCTTCAGCTTGTAGTAGCCCGCGCGCGCGCGCGCCGAGGCGGCGGGCACGACGACGCGCTCGACCACCTCGTCCGGCGCAACCGCCGTCTTCTTGACGCCCTTGAAGAAGGCGCTGAACGGAATCTCGCGCTCGCCGCGCTTCGACCCGATGACCGCGCGCGCGCGCAGGCACAGCAGCGCCGGCGCCATGTCGGCGCAGGGCGAGGCGTTGACCACATTGCCGACGACCGTCGCGCGATTGCGGATCTGGTGGGAGGCGAGGTCGCGCGCGCAGGCGATCAGCAGCGGATAGTCGTTCTGCGTCCTCGCGTCGGCGAGCAGCGCGTTGATCGTCACGCCGGCATGGATGACGAGCCCCTCGCGCTCGCTCCAGGCCAGGCCGGCGAGCCCTTCGACCGTCTTCGCGTCGACCACGATCTTCGGCCGCGCCAGGCCGGCGCGGATGTTGACCAGCAAGTCGGTTCCGCCCGCAAGCAGCGAAGCGGCGGCGCCGTTGTCGGCCAGAACGCCATGCAGCTCGGCGCGCGTCCTGGGCGCCAGATAGGTGAATTGATGCAGCATAGGACCTCCGCCGATGTTCGACCGCCTTAGCCGGTCGCCCCGCCCGACCCGTTTCCCATGCCGCCGAGAGCGCGCGCCGGGTCGACGACGCTCCCTTGTCGCGCCGTCGCGTCCGCCCCGACGCTGCGCGACCGCAAATCCGCGGCGTTTTTGTCGAGCGCGTCGCCGGCCGACGCCGCCGCCAGCTCGCGCATGCGCGCGAGGTCGACCCGTCGACCATGGCTGACGACGTGACGAGGCGGGGCATGGAACCGCAAGGCCTCGACGACGTCCGGCTCGCCGAGCACCACCAGATTGGCCTGCGCGCCGACCGCGAGACCGTAGCGAGCCAGATTGATCGCATTGGCCGGTGCGACCGTCGTCATGTCGTAGAGACGTTCGAGGTCGTCGCGGCCGGTCATCCACAGGAGGTGCGCCGCGAGGAACGCGACTTCGAGCATGTTGTTGCGACCGAAGGGATAATAGGCGTCGGAAATGTCGTCCTGGCCGAGGCAGACGTTGACGCCCTCCTCGATCAGGTCCCTCACCCGCGCGTGCAGCGGGCCGGTGTGCGGGTCGCTGACCACTGAGATCCGCGCCTTGCGCAACAGGCCCGACAGGCGTTGCAGATAGGGCGACGGGTAAAGCGCCATCGCGCGGCAATGATGAGCGAGCGCGCGTCCGCTCCAGCCGCGCCGCAGCGTCTCCGTCGCCATCATTTCGAGCGTGCGCAGGCCCGGATCGCCGGCGTCGTCGAGCAGCATCGAAATATCGGCGTCGTGCTTGGCGGCGAGGTCGAAGCAGAAGGCAATATGCTCCCGCGCGTCATCGTCGCAGAACTCGATCCACGGAATGCCGCCGACGACGTCGGCCCCAATCGCCATCGCCTCTTCCATCAGGCGATCGGCGCCCGGCTCCCTGACCAGCCCGTCCTGGGCGAAGGCGACGACCTGAAGGTCGACGACGCCGCGGAATTCGTCGCGCACCGCGATCAGCGCCTTGACGCCTTCGAGCCGCGCCTTGTTGTCGACGTCGGCGAAGGCGCGGATGTGGAGGACGCCGTGCAGCGCCGCCAGCGCCGTGGCGCGGCGGGCGTTGGGCGCGATCCACGCCGCGTCGTACTTCGCCTTGATCGCGCTCGCGAGGTCGATCGCCTGCAGCGCCTTGCCCATCCCGGCGCCGTGGTAGGCGGCGAGCGCGGCCCCGTCCATCATCGGTAGCGTCCACGCCTTGCATAGGTGCAGGTGCGGATTGACGAACGACTCGGTAACCAATCCGCCCTCGGCGTCGATCTCGTCGCGCGCCGACGCGCCCAGGCCTTCGCCGATGGCGACGATCCGCCCGTCTGCGACGCCGATGTCGACCAGCGGCGCTGCGACGCGCCGGAGGCGCGCATTGCGAACGAGCAGGTCGAGCGTCTCGCTGGTCATGGCCTGCTCATCTTCCCGCCGCCGCGAGGGCGGACCGATCGGCGGCCGCCTGCGGGAGCCAGCCGGCGCGCGGCTCGCCGTCGGCCGCGCCGCGCCAGATCGCTGCGCCGTAGAAGAAGCCGGTCGCCGCATCCAGGCCGGAGCTGTGGCCGACTTCAGCGAGTCGCAGAATGGCGCTGTCGAGATCGCCGTCCGGAGCGTCGGCGCAGGCCTCGGCGAGCGCGGCAAGCGGCCGCGAGAAGCGGCCGGCGAGCGCGCTGCGCAGGAAGGCGGCGCTGATGTCCGTGGTCCCGCCGAGCAGCGGCCGCATGGCCTCGGCGAAGGACGCGAGCCGCCGCGACGGCGCCGGCCGCGCGACACAACGGGAATAGGCGGCGGCGAGGAAGCCGCAGAGGAAGTCGTCGCCGGCGGGCGTCAGGCCTGGGCCGAGGCCGACGAGCCGCGCGGCCGCGTCGCACATGGCGTCGCGCCGTCCGGCCCGCACGCTGCGGCCGAGATCGAGCGCCGCGTGGGTCAAGCGCTCGCTCATCGCGCCAACCGGCGCCTCGCCGAGAAGAAGCGGCGCAACGCGCAGGTCGGTCGCCGCGCGCTTCTGCAGCGCGTCGAGCCGCGCCAGACCGGCGCGCCAGCGTCTCCCGTCGCCACGAAGCGCCGGCGGCGCAGAGCCGGCGAGCCGGCGAGCCGAAGCGCAATCGATCCGCAACGCGCCGCGACCGCCCGACCGCTCGAGCACGATCGCCTCGGCGCCGAACACGCCCGCATCGCCGGTCGCGAGCCCGAGCGCGGCGAAGTCCTCCGCCGAAGTCAGGCGCACGCCGCGCGGAACATCGCCGACTTCCGCGCTGAGCAGGCTCAACAGACCGCCCTCCGGTGGACGCAGGTTGACGGCCGCGCGGAAGACGCTGTGGACGCGCACCGCAAATTCGCCGCTCGGAACCTCTGGCCCCAGCGTCGCGGCGCGAAGCATTCGATCAACCGTAGATCGCATGGGCGTTCGCCAGGGCTTCCTTGACGGCGCTTTCGGCCTGAATGCGGCCGCCTTCGAGATTGCGGCGCAGCACCGCCACCGCCTTCGCGGCGTCGCGACGACGGATCGCCTCCAGAATTTCGAGATGCTGCTCGCAGGTGGCCGCGAGACGGTCGGCGTTGGTGATGTCGAACGTCCGCACGAAGCGAATGCGGTCGTCGATCCCGCGCAGCATATCCATCATCGCCCGATTGCCGACCGCGCGCGCGAGAACGTCGTGGAAAGTCTCGTCGACCGACACCGGATCGACGATCATTTCTGGCAAGGCCTCCTGTAACTTGATCCAGCGCTGCTCGAGCGCGGTCAAGGTCGCCTCGTCCAGCCCGGTCTTGCACACCTGCTCCATGATGTAAGCCTCGAGCGCGAGCCGCACGTCGTAGAGCTCGTGGATCTCGGTGAGATTGAGCTGCTTGACGACGTAGCCCTGGCGCGGAGTCTTCTCAACCAGCCGCCGATCGGCCAGCATCTGGAGCGCCTCGCGCACGGGGCTGCGGCTGACCTTGAATTCGGCGCACAAGGTTTCTTCGGTGAAGACGCTCTCCCGGCAGATAGCGCCAGTGAAGAATCCGGTCGCTCACGCTGTCGAAAATGGCTTGGCTGAGATTGGTTTCCGACATGCTGGCTCTCCCATCTGCCTAATCGCCCTCGTCGCCGGGAGGCGACGAGGGCCGTTGCTGAAAGATCGCGTCCCGCGCGGCCGATCCGGGACCGGCCCCGGCGAGCGCCTTGCGCCTCAATCGGGCGAGACCATGCTGGCGTCGGGGGCCTCGTTGCTGAGGCCGGCCTTGTCGAGCCCCCAGAAGACGAGGCTGAGAGCCATGGCGACCAGGGTCGCCAGCACCATGCCGCTGAGC
>Ga0182030_10011234_pt1 | contig 18086 bp, 11 predicted proteins | sample 812S3MmetaG_FD_121299 | JGI IMG/M metagenome (GOLD analysis project Ga0182030, IMG submission 121299) | Permafrost microbial communities from Stordalen Mire, Sweden - 812S3M metaG (Illumina Assembly) | ecosystem: Environmental > Terrestrial > Soil > Wetlands > Permafrost | place: Sweden...
CGGCCGAACAGGAAAGATATCGCCTTGATACCACTTTCAGAAAGCAAGTTGACGATAAGTTAGTCGAAGCATTTGACGACAGCCGGCCGCTAGCCTTGCGGACCGCTCAGGACATGCTGGCCAAAGTTGCTCGTGGCGAGAAACTAGATTATGACATCGTTGCTAATCTGCAAGGTTATGGTTCTGATTTTAGGACTGACCATGCACAGGCGGTTCGTGATATCGAGCAGGCATTTAAAGATGAACCCACACTACGTGAGCGCATAAATCAGCCCCAAACGCCTGCAGATGCCGTTTATGCAGACAAGTTCCGCAGTGCGGCTATTGCAGCAATTGGTGAGAGCGATTATGAAAAATACGTTCAACCGCTTGTCAAAACCGGGCATCTGGACATTGGCACAAAGATTCAGTTAGACAAAGGGATTTTCAAAAACGATCAAGAAGGGGCATTCAAAGATATTCTCAACTCCTCTCCAGAAGAATTGAAACGTCTGAAAGACGATGCTTCTTACCGCGAAAAAGTCATCAGTTTTCTCGGAGCCGAAGATAAGAAAGTCGCTGAACATGTCATTTCGCAGGGCAAGCTCAATCCAGAAGATGACGTTCGGCAGAACATCGTTCATTGGGGCGGATCGAGCCAGATCATGGACAAACTACGTGAGCTAGCCGAACACCCCGAGCTCCTCGACAAGGCAAGAACCAACTATGCGGATAAGTACGGCAGCGACCTGGAAGCCGATCTGTTGAAGAAACTCGGCGGCGACGATAAACAAGAGGCAATGCGCATTCTGCATAATCATGAAACGGCCGACGAAAAATACAACGACAGCCGCGATCAGTATTATAGAAGCCGATCTGGAATGGGAAGCAAATGCCTTGACTATATCGGACAAAGCGGAACGGGTGCTCAGCTTGATGAAGCTATGGCGAACTACCGCAAGGAAGTGTCAGAGGCCAATAAAAACCATACGCAAATCAGTACTGAAAGTCAAAAGGCATTGGAGAACCTGTTCCAAGAGACGTTGAAAAATTTCAAGGAGTCCAAATCAGCCGCAGCCGATCATGTGGTGGACGGTGTCATTGCAGGAGCCGCAATTGGTAGTCTCATAGTCTCAGGTGGTACAACCGCGCCATTATTAGCGATGATGGCGGTGGGCGGCGGCGCTCTGAAAGTGGGTGCCAAGCTTGCCATTATGGGCGGTGACTACGAGACCACTGCCTCTAGTGTGAGTTTAGATTTCGCTGAAGGACTGGTTAACGGTGTGACCAGCGTAATCGGACCTGGCGAATGTGCTGCACTCCTCAAAATTGGACAAAAGGCAGCCCTGCAGGCAGCAGAGGTGACAGCTAAAGAGCTGGGTGAGCAAGGGTTGAAGTCCATACTTAAGGAGGGAGGCGAAGAAGCTCTGCAAAAGGGAACTGCAAAAATCATGCAGCACGCCTTAAGCAGTGGCGCTAAGAATATAGACCAAAAAGCGATCGCAGAATTAGCCAATGAGTCGATATCCAATGGGTTAGTCTGGTCTGCGCGAGTAAAGGCTGTGGAGGAATTGACGCAAACTCTATCAAAGAATCTATCAAAGGAGTTTGAGAAGGAAACTGCCCACTGGTTGACTAATGTCGCCCGCGAAGTGGCATTGAACGCCGGTGGTGGTGCTATGGGGGCCGGTGCTGCCGGAGGATTTCAAGGATTGGTGGACTGGGATCCTAAGATTAGCGTGGAGGACAATTTAGCCAGAGTAGCTCAGTCTGCTGCTCTTTCGGCAGCAACTGGTGCCGCTATGGGCGGTGGCATGACAGTTGGCATGAAAGCGCTGGGCCACGGGTTGGCAGGCGCGAAAACACTCTTGGCTCCTGCAGAAGCGCCTAAAGCTCTTGGCGCCGTAGAATCGCCAAGCTTCTGGTCCAAGAATATGGAAATGGTTAGAGGTGAAGACGGCCGCTATTACCACAAGAGTGGCGAGCGCATGGTGCCAGTCGAGCTTGGCGCCCAGCGCGGTCAATTCCGTGAGCAAGGACCGCGAATAACCTATGTTGAAGCCGATCCTAAATTGATTAACGGTGACAATGACCGAGTTCACTATCAGATCAATGGAGAGAGCTTCGAGCTTAAGAAGAGGAGTGGATTTTTCTCGCCTGTAAGCAGATCGACAGCGGCTCTTGACGCCGTCGGACCGGTCAAAGTGCACGTTCCGGCGGAAAACCTGGAGGCTTTACGAAAGATTCAGCAGTTGCTAATACCGGCGCTCGAAAAGGACCCTCAATTAGCATCCGAGGTTCTCTATTGGAAGACCATTGATCCGAAAAAAGCTGAAACTGGTGGCACCGTGCCGCTCGAGAAACAGAAGGCAAAGGGTTTCACTATCTACACGCGCACACCTGAGCAGGCGCAAAGTGTCTTGGAGCATATAGATAGCTTACTGGCTGATAATGGTCTGTCTTTGGATAAACCGGCGGCTACGGGAAATGTTGATAACATTCGCGGGGAGTCTAATCGCGTCGGCATTGTTCGTGATGTGTACACGCAGTCGGTCGACTGCGCACCTGGACATGTGCTTGTGAATCTGGATAAGAATCTAGCTTCTAATATCGAAAGAGAATTCGGTAAAGGACTGCGCTTGACCGACGAGCAACTCCGAACGGTCGAGAAAGGCACGGGATTGCAACGAGGAATTCTCGGGTACGACTCGACTGACAAACTTTCTATGCGGTTAGGTAAGGATAGCGTACCCGATTACATTAAAAACGGTGCCTATGTCGACGAGAGTCGAGCAGGCAGTCCTCCAAACGCTACAGATCGCCCCGCTCTCTACCAGCTCTACGATCGGTACCACCTGGATCCAGTCGAGCAACTAAGTGGTGCTGCCAAGCCCGCTCCTCTGTTGAAGCCGAAGTTGGCTGAACAAGCTTCAATTAACGGTCAAAAATATAACCCCGACCAAATCGTCATTGTCGGGCGGGGGAAAGATGCCGACATCAAAGTGGGAGCTGGAGCCGACGGCGTGGTCAGCCGCAAGCATGCGTTAATTCACACGGACGCTTCTGGCAAAACATACATTGCCGATCTGGGTTCTACAAACGGCACATTCATCAACGGGAAGAGAATAGAGCCAAGTGCAGATCCCAAACAGCCTAAATGGTACCGCGTAGCCTCTGGCGACAGAGTTACGCTCGGCACCGAATATGATCTCAAGTTGCGTCCACCAGGTGAAATATCAGCGGCACAAAAACCTCCAGTGACCGCTGCGCTGCGACAGTCTAATGAGTTCGCTTTCAAGGATCAAACAAGCGCACCCCTGGAAGACGGATTTCAAAATGCCGGGCAAAGAAATCGCATTAACGCAGATGGCAGTTTTGACAAAGCGGTTGGCGTGGCGACAGTAATCGATCGAGGGAACGATCCGATTTTGCAACAAACCATGAAAGATGCCGAAAGTAGATTTGCCGGTGTAAATCCGCCTCGAGAGCGGGCGCGCCAGCTGGCCGAGTTTGTGCGTGAATTGTTGACTCCCGCCGGAGATTCTGGCGGCCAGCTCGATAAGTGGTACGCCAATTTCAGCAAAGAACACTCGGGCGAGCGAGCCTTGCTGGGTGAGTTCATCTCCTCCCATCGAGGCGGTTGCACGCAACAAGCGATGCTTTACAAAGTTCTCGCGGATGATCTTTTCAAGGATGTTCCCGGTGTCACTATCAGTCTGGTGCGGGGCTCAACGGCAGCCGATGGAGTCGTGGATCACGCTTGGGTGAATGTCGATTTCGGGAACGGTCCACGCATCTATGATCCACGCGAGAATATCACCGGGCAGCCAACCGCAGAGCTTCCACATTATAGAATCGGCGGGCCGAAAGCTGAAGCGCAGCCACTCGAGCCAGGCGCGAAAATTCCATGGAGAGGCAATAATTGGGTGGTCGAAGGATTTGATCGAGCAACCGGCAATGTGGTTGTCTCGCACTATGGTGAAAAGGTAATTAGCTTAGGTGATTTGATGCGCGATCGGCAGAATGTAGATAAACTATTGCGACACGGCTCTCGCCCCCATACAGGCGATAGTTATCGAGTCACTCGTTCAAATGGGGCTATCGAACAATGGAAAGTAGTCAGTTACGATGCAACCACAGGTAAAGTGCGCTTGAGTAGTGATAGAGCTTTCACCGACGAAATCCCGAGCGGACAACTGGCGGCTTTGCGGAGGGCAAGTTAGATGTCATTTACACCTACACCGTCTCTTCAAGATTTTGTCGGAGAGCTAACTTCACACAAATTGCCCGACGATCTTGCCAATCTTAGCGCGGCAGATCAGGTCTTTTTTGAAAGACCCAGTCCATCGCAAATGCCATTTCGTATCCATCTAAGCCATCCCAATGCTCCGCACTCGCCAGCATTTTCAATTTCATGGATAAGCGAAGAGACCAATTATCTAGTTCTCTCCCAATGGATTCTCGATCCGGATACCTACGAGAATCCGCCTCCGCCACAAGTATTAGTCAGGCTGGTGGATTTCGAGGCCATTGAATTGCTCTCTTCCGATGAATTCATGAAAGCTGATCAGCTTATCCGCTCTGAAATATCGCGCCGCCTTTTGAATGCCGAAGGGAATATCCTTGAAGAGCAGAAGCGGATCTTAGAAAAGAAACTTACGCCGGTGAGGCATGCTTAGCAAACTTTCTCTATAACAAATGCGGGGCTGAGAGCACAGCGTGGAAATTTCAAGATTCGATGCAGAGAGCTATACCTGAACTGTTTACGCCCGTAGCATTCGAAGCAGTGGGGAGAAGTTGAAATGAATCAGCAGAGAGACAGCGGCGTTAACACATTAATATTAATGGTAGCGGCTGCAACTTTTTCAACTGGTTTCGGAGCATGTACCCGTGCCGCCAATGCCGCTTCTGAGAATGCTGCAATTACTGCCGGCATAGCTGCATACAAAAGCGGAAGCTATCAAATGGCGGCTAATCTTTTGAACGAGGCGATTCACCCGGAACTGGCCAGTAATGCTACAGCAATGTACTACAGAGCCAATGCCTTTGTGCAAATCGGCAGACCCAGCTATGCCCTGGAACACTACAAGAAGGCCAAGGCAATTACACAAGATCCGGCAATGATTACGCTATGCGATCAAGCGATAGCTACGCTGTCAACGGGTTTGCTTCAAGGAACCATTAGACCGCGGATGCCAAAGGCAGAAAATAGATCGATTAGTTCCTCAACTGACTCGGCCAGGAAAGAGTCTGAACGTGCCACCACAACTTTCAATCAGAGTCAGCCTCAAAATGGAGTCAAGGTAGAAGTGACCCAGGGACTACAGCCTACTTCGTACGATCTGTCATTAGTTGAAGCAATTTCCAAAGGACCTGAGAGTGATGCCGTCTATAAAGAGGTATCGTTGGCGGTGGCAGCAATTCCGCTACGAATTAAGAGTCAGTTAGTCAATGCCGGTGTGCGTTGGAAAGTAGTTCCGACCCTCGTTGACTACTGTCCGGAAGCCATCGGCAAGCTCTCGCCTGGCTGGGAAGGCAAGGACTATAGTTACGTCGGGGGAACCGTTTTGCGCAAGTCCAATGAGGTAATCATAGCCGTCCGAGCGCGGCGTAGCAATGACGGCGTGCTAGATTTGTGCAAACACAGGAGGCGTTGCACATTGCACGAAACAGGTCACGCATTTGATCACATTGTGCTGAATACTTTCTCGGCAACACCGGAGTTCATGGATGCTTATGCTTTCGATTGTGAAAGGCTCAATAAGGCACAAAGGCAGCACCGTGCTTTCGAATTGCAGCCAGGAGGTTCCGGGCCGGCCGAGACTTTCGCTACGTTATTTGCTCAGGCTATGGAACAAAAGGCGCATTTGCCAGAAGATATCGCAAACGATCTTGCTAGGGACTTCCCTCGTTCATTCGAGGTCGTTAAGCACCTGATTAGCTAAATCAGTTCACGCGTTACAAACTTTCTCCAGAACAAGCGCTGTCCGCGCATTTCTGGTCAGCTTGGTGTAAGCGAAGCTGCTACTACCCGCAAACGTTCATACTGGAGACCGGCGTAATCACCTATCTTGATGAACATGAATAGGAAATTCAGCTCGATAATCCGGCGCCCATGGAATTCTTACCAAAACGAGAGCGTACCAATCTAGATCATAAGCTGGTCGTTCATGGTCCACGCTCTTAGGAAGAACAATTTCTTGTTCGATTTCACACTCGATATGGGGTTCGAATACGAAATTTTGCCCTGTTGTTACCAATTGTTCGAATATCGATTTGAAGTAAACATATCCAGCAGCGTTGTGACTTCCCTGAGCCCAATGCCTTTCTTTGTACAATAAACCAATTCGAATATCAGTTGCCCGAAATCGTTTTTTTGGTTTCAAAATAAAACTAACGTTGAAGCTATGCCCAAGCACCGCCTCGAATGGAATTAGGCTGAGCGAGGCGTCATTGAATTCACGCAAGATTAAAATGGCTCTTAATGCGAAAGCGACGACGCGAGAATAATTACTGCAGCGATAAGGTCTTGTTGCAGACGCAGCGCATGGTCGTGTGAATGAGGCCCGTAAACTATCAAAAATGTAACGACTCCAGAAGAAAGTAATACACCAATCGACTCCTGCTTTACGAGTCCTTTATAACTCTCGAGCCATCGAAATCATCAGCTTACAAACTCTTTGTAGGCTCTGTGCTTAGGCTTGTTCTGTAGAAAAATTGTTGTGTTATCGATGGCAAATATTTTGAAGAATCTGATCCCTTTGCTGCTTGTTTGCTGTGCATCCATGGCTCCAGCTTTCGCTCAAAGCGTGACTAGTGACAATCCCCAACTAGAAGTTGTTCGCGATATTCGGTACTCAAACGAACGATGCTGCTATGGAGATTTATACCAAATAAGTGGCAAACAAAAGTATCCAGTGGTGATTGTGATTCATGGCGGTGGCTGGCAAAAAGGCGATAAGAATGACCTATATCTATCCGACGTGGTGGCGTACCTTCCAACACGCGGCTACGCAGTTTTTAGTATAAATTATCGCCTTACTATGAAAGGTGGATGTTTCCCCAATAGTGTAAAGGATGTGGTGAATGCAGTATATTGGCTGACCATAAACGCAAAAAAGTACAATTTAGATTCATCACGGATCGCTATGTTGGGAGAATCAGCAGGCGGGAATTTAGCCTTGATGGCGGCATATAACATCAACAATCGGTCATTTCGGACCTTTAATAATGAACAAAAATTATCAGTGTATGCAGCAGTCGCTTTTAGCCCAGTGATTGACCTTTCGGCATTGAATAAGGGATTTATTGATGATTATATGGATGACACAGTCGATCATGCACCAAAGCTCTTTAGAGAAGCTTCGCCGCTTTCATACATCGACTCGGCCGTTCCGACTCTCTGCGTCCACGGTTGCGCCGACAATATTATTCCTGCAGATCAAAGTCGGAAACTTGTCGGAATGTTACAGCAGAAACACAAGGACGCGGAGCTGCTACTTCTACCCACTGCAGGACACATCTATTACGGCACAGAAAAAAATAGCCATTGATTCAGCTTACCAGTTTCTTGAGTGTCACTTATAGTCTCTATTAAAGACGACTTATTCTCAAGCCATCCACGTCAGATCGAAAGACAAAATGCTAGGACCAACGTTCTAAGCTTTTTTGCGAACTGTTCATCGATTGAATGAACATAAATCGGACAAATCCAACTCACTGCTAACAAAATCTGCATTCTATTTACGAGTTAAACATCGAACCTTTACGCTCGGAAAGTATGGTGAAGATAACAAATTGGCTGTATCAAAATGACATTATTCGGCTCACAGACAAAAGCTTTTATCTGCACTGGAGCAAGAGTTTTTGTCCTTCTCATAATCATATCTGCTATTAGTTGCAGTGAAAAAGTGCATGCCAAGGTTTCGCTAGCTGAACCATTTGGCGATGACATGGTGTTGCAGCGTGGAGCTCCTATCACAGTGTGGGGGGACGCCGCACCGTATGAACGTGTTTCTGTTGAATTTGCAAACCAAAGTTGTCACACACTAGCTGACACGACAGGGAAATGGGTCGTTCGTTTTCACTCATTCAAGGCGGGGTCAGGTTATAAGCTAACGGTTAAAGGGCAAAACAGCATTGAACTAAAAAGAATTGCATGCGGTGATGTTTGGCTCTTTTCTGGACAGTCCAACATGGCCATTTCAATTAGTCAAACAGATAGTAAATTCTCAGACTTTAAAGGACTGGAACATCTACCTCTGACTATGTATTATCAACTGCCACCACTCGTGAAAAAACAATTGAGATACGAGGGAACATTTTGGAGCAAAATAAGCAAGAAAATCGTGGGTAATCAACAAGCTATTCCATTTCTGTGCGGTCTTGAATTGGCCGGCTTGAGCAAAGTGCCCGTGGGTGTCATGTCGTGTCCCTGTGCTGGTGCACCTATAGAGTCCTTTATATCGTCGAAAAATCCTGTGGTGTTCCGCAATTCTTATATTCCTCCCGAATTCAGTCCAGGATCAAATTACGAACAATTGATAAAACCCCTAATTAAGTTACCAGTGAAGGGTGTTATATGGTATCAAGGCGAATCGAATCTCATAAATGCGAAGGACTATAGTGTCTTACTAAGGCTTTTTATTCATCAACTTCGGACCGATTGGCACAACAGCCAACTACCGATCTATTTGGTGCAATTACCTTGCTATAGCAAATCCCCCCATATGGTTCCGGCTTATTCTTGGGCAACCATTAGGCAAGCGCAGCAACGTGCCACTCGGCTAAAAAACGTTTTTTTAGTCGTTACGACGGATACGTCCGGCAAAGCCGCTGGGCTTCACCCCCCGGAAAAAAAAGCTATCGCGCATCGGCTGGCGGTATTAATAAGGGCAGTTCAAAGAGGGAAAACGAGGGGCGCTACAGGCCCAAGGTTTGTGAGAGCCATTCGCTCACGCGAAAAACTTGTCTGTTTGTTCGATACCCGGCTGTCTCCATTGCGAGTGAGTTCAGTAATCTTGGGTTTTGAAATTGCTGGGTCTGCAAGAAAGTTTAAAACAGCACGAGCCCAAATTACCCATGGACATGTGGTTCTAAGCAACCGAAACATTCCTCGTCCCTGCTTTGTAAGATACAATTGGGCAGACAATCCGGAAGGGCGCTTGTATGGAGTAAACAAACTTCCATTGGCCCCGTTCAATACCGATAAGTGCTCGCAGAATTGAGACAGAAACATGTGATTTGCGAGAGGCACCATAGCCGGTGCCAGCTTTAGGAACGTGCCGCTCGACCTGAATCACCGGGTTCTAATCGTCCAGAAAGGTCGCTCATCCATTTGAGATCAAGGGCTTTTGGATATCGGTTTTTGAAACTGACCCAGCCTGATTTTCTCCTCTCTTTTTCTGATCTCTACCCTTTGACTCGGAGTCAAAGCGCTGTACATTTCAATAGTGGCACTGTTGATAAGCGCCTCCAATGCCGCTTTCTGCGAAGAAATCTGAGAATGCAGATTATTCAACTCACCAATATTAATCTGTGATGCTAGCAAACTTTCATGGTACTTTCGCTCCAAGCTTCGCAGCTTCATTTCATCCGGACCAGTCTTGTCCATCAAATCTGACATGATTTTATCGATAGTTTCTAATTGACTATCTTCCAATTCCAGGCCAGGGGGTAACAACAATAATGGAGCAAATCCCATAGGACCACCAGGAGGCGGCGGCGGCAAGGGATGCATTCCTGGCATCAAACCAAATTCAGGTCCAGGCATGGCACCAGTGGGGCAGTTCGGCATTGGTGGGTGACCTGCATTGAAGTGTGGGAACGGTGGCACCTGGGATATCGCGCCTTGCAAATCAAGTTGACCGATCCCCCTCGATATTGAGCCCGATACGCTCAGCCCACGCGAGGATAGTTCTTGCACCTCGGCTGCACAGACCGGCGTAAGATGCGTAAAAAATGATGTTACTGCTATGACGACTGTAGGCATCACTTGAACATAACGTTTCTTTTTGTGTTTGTAACCCGACATAGTTCCTCCATGCCCATATGGCTCTGATTCGCAGCAATACCATTTCCACGCCGAAATCGCGTGTTCACTAGTCATTAAAGCTCAAGTATGTTAAGCAAATATGTTTGATGCGCTGACTGCAATAAGCTGAACATTAAGTCATGGAGCGCCTTAGTACAAGTTTCTACAGTTGGTACTAATTCCTGAAGCCCTATACTGGACTAACTGTCCACAGGTTTGAATGACACCACGCGTGGTTCGACTATGCACGAAAGGTTTTCTTTCAACCAAGGTATGTTAGCTACGATCTTCCAAGGCTCACCCCCGCTTGGATGAGGGGTGAACGTATTGCCTTGTACGAGCACTTTACCAAACCTTCACAGCCGGCAACTTTACCACACTAAACCTTTACGAACACCTGATTCTATCTAGCAGTAGATTATTCATCGTAAGAGGTGCCTTTCGTGAGGTCTTATTCGATATGTTGCTCCATGCTTATTGTCGGCTTTGTATATTGCCAGCAAGCAGCGAACTCGGTACAGCTATCGTCCATTTTTAGCGATCATATGATTGTACAGCGAGAGCAAAATTTCAGAGTTTGGGGCACAGGAACACCGGGTGAGAAGGTGCAAATTACCATCGGGGGGCAGAGCAAACAAACAACTGCTGACCGCGAACGAAATTGGATGGTTACTTTTCCGCCTTTGAAGCCCTCACTGAATCTCTCCATGACCGTGAAAGGGTCGAATAGGATTGTCGTAAACGATATCCAAGTTGGTGACGTTTGGATCTTCGCTGGTCAGTCCAATATGAATATGCCATTGGGCGCTACAGATTTCAAAGGTGCGGGCTGCACAGAAGAGGTGGAGAAAAAGCTTCGAGTTTTTCGGTACGCAACTACGGGAAATAGCGCAAGCGAAAAATCATTTGGGAGCTGGAGTGTGCCAGGCAGGCAAAGAGCCACTGACCTACCGGCAATTCCTCTCCTTTTCGGACGAGCGCTCGTTCAGAACAAGGGCGTTCCTGTCGGTGCGATATTGGCAGGATGCGATGGAGCGCCACTTGAAACTTTCATGTCGCCTGAAACGATTGTCAAAACACACAACTCAGAGCTCAAATTATGTAGTCCACACGTACTCACAGGAAATTTCAAATCTCGTTTCGCACCCATTCTCCGACTTAACGTGCGAGGAATTGCCTGGTACCAGGGAGAATCAAATCTCCTCGCCAGTTCTGCTTATAAGTCAGAGCTTACAGAGTTTATTCGAGACATACGAGCTAAGATGAACGCATCATCTTTGCCGTTTCTCATAGTTCAACTTCCAAATTTTGGACACCGAAGACCTGACAATGACCCGACCGACTCTTTTTGGGCAGATATGCGCGAGTCTCAGTTCGCGGCTACAGCCCTGAAAAACGTTTATATTATCGTAGCAATCGACACTGTGGCTGGATCGGCACCAGATCTGCATCCGAAAGAAAAAACAGTAATTGCGGAAAGACTTGCTAACGTAGCTATGAAGCTGATGGACGGCAAACCAGTAAGCAACCCTATGTTTCAGTCCCAGAGAATTGATGGTGACTCAATCTTCCTGACTTTTAAAAATCTGGAAGGTCCCCTAAAGAGTAAAGATGGCAAAAACTTGCGGGGTTTTCAACTTGCTGCAGCTGATGGAAAATTTCATTGGGCAGATGCGGAAATCTGCGGGAGCGAAATTAAGGTGACTTCGGATGAAGTTGTTGTGCCGGCCGCTGTTCGATACGCTTGGGCCGACAACCCTGACTGCAATTTGTGCTGTGAGGATATGCCGGTTTCACCATTCCGAACAGACAATTGGGTCACCAAGCCTAAACTAGATGCCTTAGCATTTCCTGCAGTCGGCTCTCGATAAAAATCTGCCAGTTCTATCAAGTATCATGAATATTGAATTAGATAATGCGATCACATTTGCAGGAGTAGGCGAAAGACCCAGGCTTCTGATTGTTGATGATGACGTCAGATTCTGCCGATTGATTTCAAACTATCTTTCTAAATTTGGCTATGAGATCGCTTTGGTACATGATGGATTAGAAGCCGTCGATGCAGCCCGTGCAAAAACCTGGGACGCTATTGTCCTAGATGAGATGTTACCCAACTTTCAGGAATTTAGAGTCTTAAAAAAATTGCGCGAAGAGCAACAAGTTCGCGTATTGATGTTGACCACTTTAGGCGCCGAGGTTGGACGTATAGCTAGTTTAGAGTTAGACGCTGATGTTTATTTGCCCAAAACATTTTCGCCGAGAGAATTGGTTGCTCGTATAAGAGGTGTTTTGCGTGGCTTCAATAAGCCACAGACAGGACCATTCCCCGATCAAGTTCAAATAGGAAGCTTGATTATAAATCTTGCAACCAGAATTGCTACCAACAACGGTAATGCTGTTGATTTAACTCCTGTAGAATTCGATTTGCTAGCCGTGCTTGCCCATTCAAAGGGTCGCATAAGAACCCGTGAACAACTCTTAAATCAAATCAGGCATCGCAACTTCGACATTTATGACCGGTCCATCGACGTGCACATTTCCGCGTTGAGGCGAAAGCTAAATGATAATGCCAAAAATCCCATCTTTATCAGAACCATTCGTTTTGCCGGGTACATGCTAATCAATCCGGCAACTGAGGTACCATTTTGATGTTACAAATGACCACTCACGGTTCGACTTCGATGCGCCTACGTAACTGAACAGCTTCGCTTATCTTGCAAGGTCTGGCGCTCGTTAAAGCGGGTCGCTTGACTGCTAAGAAGAGCCTAAACAATGCACCTTTTCAGTAGTTTTGCGTGCATTAGGATGTAGTCGAATGAAAGTGGAGGCGGTAGAGTTTTCCTGGCTTTTCGTGACGAGAGCCGGAGTCTGGTATATCGTGAATAAAATCATAATGTCTATAGCATCTGGATTTTTTGCCGTTCACATCAAAATTATCGGTTCGAAAAGGTTCAACGGGCAGTCGAGAATAAGAGTATAGGTTTGCATCAGGATTGTCGCTCCATGCATATCGAACGGCGCAAGGGTGAGTCACCTGCGGACTCCAAACTCGCACACTACAGCCATCATCGGAGATAAGGGCGTGCGCCCAATAGAAGTGCTCGTCAGCACCAGCAATAGCAAAGCCGCTAACTTGCTCGATTGAAGCTAACCTGTTTTCACGGCAGTCAAAATATACTACAGCGCTTTGAGCTTCCACAGACATCGAAACAAATGGTGGGCCTTCGATAGAGGAGACTGTTCGTGCATCAATAGCTTTTGCCATTAGAGCCAATCGCTCGCCTATCACCGCCTTGTCGCGAGGGTGAAGTCCGACGTGCTCGTTCAACGCGGTATCAACGGTGACTATCATGTAAGTGTTAGTAATGCTGTCTGCCAGTTTAGTCTGCGCCTCTCGAAATTCAGCCCAGAGGCTTTCTCGCGGCTCATCGTCTCGTTCTGCATAGTTTGGCAACTGTACAATTATGCACGGCATATCCGGCTGTTTCCAACGCTCTCTGATATCAGCAAGCATGTGTGGAAACTTCTTCACGTAGAACGGAATATTGAAGATATCGGCTTCCCCCTGATACCAGATCATTCCTTTGACGCTATAACCAATAACTGTTGATAGCATTCTATTGAACACCATCCCTGCACGATCTGCTGGAGGTGCAGTTGGATCTTCGTGCCCACAGATGGCAGGGCTCAGCCAGCTGCGAAGACCAGAACCGTTCGCGGCGCAGACAATTACTCCGATCGGAATCTTGCTACCCGCTTGAAGCGACCTGGCAAAATAAAAGACACAACCAGATAAACTCAGAACAGTTTGTGGAGAACAACACACCCACTTTGTCCTAACGTATGTAGCAGCACTGGAATTGTCTGTGTTCCTTGTATCTGCAACTTGGAAGAACCTGACGTTAGGAATGTTGCAGGCATCAACATCGCTTGCTGTGTGATTACATTCTGCTAGCGGTAACGCCATGTTCGATTGTCCACAACACAACCAGACATCGCCAAATCGAATGTCTTTGATTTCTCGATGGGAGAACGCGTCGATAGAAATGGTATATGGACCGCCAGCGGAGACTGGTGGTATGGTCACTTTCCACTCACCGCTGTAACCGGCATTCGTGGAGGCAGAATAACCTGCAACCTTCACCACCACGCTCGTAAACGGCGTTGCAGTCCCGTAGATGTTATTAGGACAATCTCTCTGCAGTATAGCGCCATTTGAAAGGATAGCAGGCAACGTGATCATCGCAACATCCCCAGGACGCGTTGAGATAGTGGTGCAGCACGTAAGAAACAAAAGCATGAAAACAACTCTAAGGTATATAGGCTGGTCGCTTATACGCGAGCTTATAACAGAAAAGAAAGTCATTTAAGCGGACGTGCCATGCATATAGATGAGCTAATGCTCTAAGCAAACACGGTTTTGATTAACGTTTGATGTTGGCTCTCCGGCGATTTGTAAAGACAAAGTCGAAAAATTCTCAAGTTCGGACATTTACACAAACTACATTTGCCACGTTTCTAATTTGCTGCACTCTCTTGATTTGCTCAAACCTTCAGGCGAAAAACAAATTTCACTTCGCAGCATTTTTTCAATTACTCGTTGTCCGGTATTGGCGACCCTTCTGGCAACGTTGGTGAAGTCTTCTGATGCCTCTCTTCGCGTCCTGAAGTGTAATGACGTTCGTCGATTACCGTGGGCTCTACCTGGAACAAATTTAGATCTCTGGGACCTTCCACCCGTCCGATATCTTCCGGCAATTTAAGCTGACCCGGGGTTCCTGGCAAAATGATTTCGGGTCTGATTGCCACCACAAGCTCGCTTTCGTTCTTAGAAAACGCTTTTGAACGATAAAGAGCGCCCAGTACCGGCACCTCGCCCAATATGGGAATCTTGTCCAATTCTCGACCGCTATTAGCAGTGATCAGTCCTGATATAAACAGCTCCTGGCCTGGCTTCATTTCTACCATCGTTTGCGACTTTCGTGTGGTAAAACCTGGAATAGTTGTTGTCGAGCCAGCCAGATTTAAACCAAATTGAAACGATGGAATTCTTTCTTCTGGCGACACTTCAATATTTAACGATCCGTTTTCCATCAACACTGGAATCATGTTCAATCTCAAACCAAAAGGTTCGAATGAAACGGATTGCTGCGCCGTACCGGCGGTAGCAATAGATTGCAAAATCGGAATTTCCCCACCAGCCAGCATTGAAGCTCGTTCTCCCGAGATCGTGACGATTGTTGGCTCTGCCAAAATTCTTGCTCGTTGCTGTGATATGAGCCCTTGAATTGTTGGATTTAAAGAAGCTGAGACTGAATTTCGTTTCCAAACGGTGCTGCCCGTAAACAAGTTACCCAATCCGCCTGGTTCAAATGATGCTCCGCCTGGTGAGCCGAATAACACAGCTTGTGACAGTAAAGAAGTTGGCGAAAGCAATACTCCCTGTCCTATACCGCTAGCCGAGACACCTGTTGTAGTGGTATTGGAAGTAGTAAAAATGGTCGGCGTAAGACTCGAAGTACTAGTGCCTGGTGAACCCGCAACCGCTGTCAGAATACCTGGAACAGACAAACTTGAGCCTTGGGTATTGTTGCCACCAATGCCAAAGGCAATATTCTTACCGGTCAAGGAGAAACCTAGCTGAACACCTAATGACCTTGCGGCGGTAGTGTTCATCTCCATAAAGGTGCAGTGCAACACAATCAATGGTACTTTTCGCACCTTAACCAAACTTGTAACTCGTCCACCATCGCTTGCCATTACTTGAGCTTTGCTTATATTGTTTGTCAGGTTAGGGAAGTATGTGTATTTATCAGCAGATGCCAGTTGAGCCAACTGACCGCCGCCACCAGCACCACCACTCGAACTTCCCCCCTGTTCACCGACTCTGGCATTGATTAAGCGACTGTTCGCTACTTGAATATTCATGCCGCGGTCGTCCATAAAAACGTTTGCGGCTGAAAAGGCTTTGATTATAGACTCAGGGTGATCTACATCTCCTAACAGCAAGACTCTATCACTACCACCAACAGAAAATGCTTTTACGATAATTCGCGGGTCAATTTCTCTCAATGTTGATTGCAGTTGTCCATAGTCTCTAGTCACTCTCAGATCAATTGCAACAGAATTACCTGCGTCATCCCATAAAACAAGCGTTGAAGTTCCTGGAGTTTTGCCCAGCAAAACCAACTGATTTTCTGATACGACAACCGGCTCTGCAATCGAAGGATCGCTGATTGAAGTACGAACTATTTTGTTTTTAAGTCTAAAAGTTCTTGATTGCGCAACCTTTAAATCGATAATGTTTGTTCTTTTAAATTCTTCCAAGTCGACAGTCCCTGATACCACGGGCGGTATAGGCGAAGCTGCAGTGTCCGATGTATCCACTGCTGATTGAGCCACCAAACGATCGGGAGCTAATTGAGCCAGCAGCTCTTTAGAGGCGGATGTTGTCGATTCGCTCTCCTTCGGGAGGGAGGTGATATCTAGTCCTGTAGGCGTACCTGCCGCATCCAAATGCTGCAAATTGTGATCGGCACCGTCTTCTAAGATTGGTGGGTGGAGCGTCAACATAGCAGAAGGAGGTTCTCCTGCGACATCTTTTTTATTTTTCCCAGCTGAAACACTATTACCAGCATCCAAGGGCTTCGCTATGTACTGGGACTTAATCTGCTTATTTGCTGCTAGCGACTGATTGGTGTGTCTTGGAACGAGCATCGGAGATTTTTCCGTTTCGGTCGAGGTCCCAGACATTTTTTGCCAAATTGAATCTGTATCCTTAGCCAGAGCCGGTATCATAGCTGAATGAACAAGCATTGCCGAGGCGCTGAGAGATAAGCAAAACATTGGCTTTTTCATTGATCGTTTCTATCCTTTAACATAACGTTATTCGTGCGAACTTATAAATTGTCAGTCATGGAACAACACAACTATTGTTTCAATTGACAAATTACTTGCTGCTTAAGCAGCGCCGATGAGTGCAGGCAGGTTGCTAATTAGCCATGCGTCTCTGCAGAGCCCAAAATTTTTAAAAGAGAACGCCGTGATGTTTTTGCAACGCTCAATAGCATTCAATTTCACCTATAGCTAACCGTCCGACACGCATTAGAGTTTTCGACCACCCTAATTCGTGCAATCCATAAAACCACTATTTTGTAATGAAATCGTGTGGATGTTCTGTCAGATATGGCCCCGAAGCGCGCAACAAAACCGTACAGCGAAATACATGTCAGTTAGTCGTTAAACACGTTTTGTAAGTCTTTTCCGACGACTCGATGGAGCACAGATAAGTGATAGCGATTCCTTAACATGTCCATCACAAAAACAAATCTTGGATAGAAAACTCTTGCTGAAAAGAACTGCATTGGTTATACTCTCCGCGAGTTTTTGGCACATAGCCTTAGCGCTTTCTTTCCCTGTTATACAACATCCTTTGTCTCAGTTATCTATCTGGACCAGCCTGATGTAACCGTCAACAACTTGGGCGTTGAAGAATAAAGTGGACAGCAGAGGATCCATTTTGTACATCTGCATGAATACAGCAGTTTTAATCCATGGCTCAAAGATTTCTTCAAGCTTCATACAGGCCTTCAAGCAACGCAGCGTTTGCAATTATTGAAGGCTCCTGGATTTGCTCTTTCAATTGCGTCATTTGCTCAGGAGAAGCAGCCATGCTGTATACCTCAACGGTTGAAGGAATCACAGGACAATCTTGATCTGGTGACATAGTACGTGCAGGTAATAACAAAAGTGTAACAGCGGGTGCTCGATGGTGGGCTCAAAATCCAAATCGGAATTACTTTTTTGAATAATTCCTTTATCTACTTTCCCTCGGCCACCTTCTTTGATTTAGAGGCATCAATTTTAAATACGACTTTAGCCGAGGCTTGTAATTAACAAATTTATGTAGGGCCGATGTTTATAAAGGAGGTGTAAAGGCAGGAAGAATAACTCGTCGTTCTGTAATTAATCCTTTACCTTGACTGTGTAGGGTATTTACCTGTCGCACTTAACAATGACTTTTTGATGTGAAATGCGGTCTCATATTATTTTGAGGGCTACCGCATGATCTAAA
>Ga0182030_10011235_pt1 | contig 18085 bp, 15 predicted proteins | sample 812S3MmetaG_FD_121299 | JGI IMG/M metagenome (GOLD analysis project Ga0182030, IMG submission 121299) | Permafrost microbial communities from Stordalen Mire, Sweden - 812S3M metaG (Illumina Assembly) | ecosystem: Environmental > Terrestrial > Soil > Wetlands > Permafrost | place: Sweden...
TGGCTCCACAGCAAACTGAATTGCATTTCGAAATGTAAGCCAGTCAAATTCGAATTCCACAAATTCGCCCAGTTCTTCGCATGTTCACTCATCGAAACTTGTAACACCCTCTTATAGCCAATTTCGGGAATAAAGAAGTTTTGAATTCCGTTGCCTTCATATTGATTGGAACCGAGTGAAGCGGAGCGATCCGGGCGGAAATATGTCAGGCCGGCGTCAAAACGATTGTCAAGGAAGGCATCTCCGGCCGGATTGGAGGCCGGGGCGAGGCTGTCTTGCGGAAAGGCAACCCCGGCGCCGCCGATGCCCTTGGCCTGAACGCCATAGCCATAGTCAAAGTAGCCGTCTGTGGCATGGGTGGAGGTGGCGGTCAGAGCCGTCAGACCGAGAACGGCGATGCGGGTTGCGGATTTGGAGCGATGTGAGGTTTTCATAATTTAATCAAACGGTTGATTTATTTGTTTGTTTGTTTTTATGAAACCTCCGGTGGTCTGGTCGGTTCCGTTGTATTTGGGGTTGGCGTTAAATGATCCAGTCGTGCGCGGCTTCGGTTTTCCGCGTGGACTTGTCTCGGATGACCAATTGCTTCTCCTCATAAACCACGAGCGAATCCGGCGGGACACTGTGCATCAGAAACACATTCGCGCCGATGGTGGAGTTGGCGCCGATGACCGTTTCGCCGCCGAGAATCGTCGAGTTTGGATATATCGTTACGTTGTCCTCCACGTTGGGATGGCGCTTGCCACCCTTGACGATGTGACCTGCTTCGTCCTTGGCAAAACTCCGCGCGCCGAGTGTCACGCCGTGGTAAAGCTTCACATGCTTTCCGATTTTGCAGGTTTCGCCGATGACCACGCCGGTGCCATGATCAATGAAAAAATGCGAGCCGATTTGCGCGCCAGGATGAATGTCAATGCCCGTGCGACTGTGCGCCCATTCCGTCATCATGCGTGGAATGATCGGCGCGCCGGCGCGATACAAAATGTGCGCGAGCCGCTGAATGGCAATGGCCTCGATGAACGGATACGACAGAATAATCTCCTCGCTGAACAGCGCGGCGGGATCGCCTTCGTAAGCGGCTTCGATATCCGCGCGCAACAATTCGCGCACCTCGGACAACGAGTCGCAAAAATGCCGGAGAATCGGCGGAGTGCGGCCGGTCGGTTTCTTCGGGTCGCCGATGCGGACGCTTTTGCGCACCTGATCTTCCAGTCGCAATGCGACCTTGGAAAGCCGCTCGCCGGTGAGTTCCGCCAGCGTGCCATGATGCACCGCGTCGTCGTCGTGAAAACCGGGGAAAAGCAATTGCAGCAAGTCTTCGCAAATCTGCCCGACCGCGCGCGTGGACGGCATATTATGCGCGTCGCGATTGTTCAACCCGCCAACCGCCGCGTAAGAAGATAGCAGCGCCGGAACAAATTGGTTGTAGATATTCTCCGTGAATCCGGGGCGGCTCGCCAGCGGCGGGTCGGCATCTTCCGTGGAATGGACACGCGGCAAGGCGTGGTTTACATTTTCGAGTGCAGGTTTCATTCGATCTCGTCTTTTTGTGTCATAATAAATGTTCCGGGCTTCCGGCGCGCGCACGGCAGTCAACGCCGGAAACCCGTTTGCCCCGGAGGCCGGGCAAAGTGTCAGGCAAAAATTTCGTCCTCAACGTTGAGCGCCCAGTCCAGCCGCCTCAACTGCTCGCGGATTTTGCGCCGCTCGTAACGGTGTTCAAATGCCTTGGCGGCATTGGGGCGCAAACCGCTGGTGCGCCTGGCGGCCGGACTGGTGGCGTTATGGTCAGACTTGGCATTGGTCTGTGTTTTCATATTTTCAAAAAATGGTTGGAGGTTTTGCAACGCAGGCGGTGAAGAAGATCCGCCGCCCACATCACGTCTCCTTTGGTTTGAATTGCTGACCGGGAAAAAATATTTCAGTCGCATCTTATTTGTATTTTTCTGATTTTGCCCAAAGGCCGCTGAAACGAATGCCGGGTTCCAACCCGGCGGATTGCGGACTTCGAGGTGTTTGCACCTCCCGGTGGAGGGGCGGAAAAGTCAGAGACGACGGCGTTGAGCAGCGGCAAAAGCGCTTCCCGGCCGGTTGAGAAATTGAGGCTGTCACCCGAACCGGCATCAGAAACAGGCAGGTTCCAATACCTGTGTTGAAAATCAAAACGGCACTGCAACAGCAAGCGTATCAATCCTGCTTGAGCCGCAGGCGAAACGCGTTGAACTGGATTCCGTAAAACAGCCATATATTGTATGTTTGGTTCTCATGGGAACTTCCAGTTGTCCGGTCAGTCTCTCGCTTTTATTTAGTGCCAGGAATTGATTTTATATGCGATAATAATAGTCGTCATTTTGACCAAGAAATAGCTATTCTAGCTAAAATGAAGTTCAATTTCTAAATTAAACTCATCGATCATATTTATATCAACGATAGTATAAGTCGTTATTCAAGACCCGTCAACTGTTTTTTGATTATTTTTTCGTTCACTCCGTGGCCAGACCAACCCTGGTGATGTCCAGTTGCTGAAGCACGTCCAGCACATTAATCATGTTTTGGTAATCCACGTTTTCCGCGCCCTTCACGACGACGCTCAAATCCGGGTTGTCCGATTTCATTTGTTGCAAATCCGTCCTAAGCTGCGCGACGGTGACGGATTGGTCGTTCAAAAAAGTCCCTGTCTCATCCACGACGATGCGGTTGATTTTGGGTTTTTCATTTTGCGGCGGCTGCGGTTTGGGGGATGGCAGGTTCATCTCCAGGTTGTTCATCATCTGCGGCGTGGTGATGATGAAAATCACCAGCAGCACGAACACGAGGTCAAGCAACGGCGTGATGTTCAGCTCGTTCAACGAGCTGTGCTGCGAGCGGGATGTTTTTTTGAGGCTCATTGCAGCACAGGTTCGGTTGCGTCCTGGACATCGAATCGAAGTATGATGCGCGGCGGGAAATTCGTGGGCGGCGGGCGGTTCATGCTCGCCACGGCGGCGATGGCCGTGCGCACCGATGCATCCCATTGTGAATTGCCGGAGCCTTTCTTCCAGACCGGATCGCTGATCTGACCGTTGCGGGCCACCGAAACTTCCACCTCGGCGGCGTAATTGTCGTCGGCCATGTTCTCCGGGCGGTTCCATTTCGAGCGGAAGGCGTATTCAATCGCGTTTTTGTAAATCTCCACCGGATCGGAACTGCTGACGACGGATTTGCCGCCTTCAAATTCAAACGACGGCAGTTCGGCGGCAGGCGGAGCGACGATGGGCGGCGCGACACTTGGCGGCGCTTTGGTTTCTTCAACTGGCTTTGGCACCTCGACTGGTTTGGGTGTTTCAACGACCTTCGGCGGTTCGATTTTTGGCGTTTCCGGTTCCTTCGGTTTCTCCGGCGGTTTTTCCTTGATCAAATCAACGGACAGTTTTTTCAGCGGCTGGCCCAGCCAACCCTGGCGCGCGGCAAAATACAGCACCACCAACGCGAGCGCCGCGTGAAAGGTGAATGAAATAAGAAAATTCACCCTGGACGAGTTGCGCTTCTTGCGTGGCTGGGTTTGTGGCAGCATGCTATTTGGTCAATGATTCGGTCGCCAAATCCACCTTCGGCACGTTGGCCTGCTGGCAGACGTCCAGCACTGCGCGGATTTGCCGGTATTTCGTCTTGCCGTCGCCTCGCACGATGATGTTCAGGTCCGGGTCGGTTTCGCGGAGGCCAATGAGCGTCTGAACCATCTCATCCGCCGAAGCCACTTCCTGCTTGTTCAAAAACATTTTGCCGTCGGCCTGGACGCTGATGTAATTGGCCTTGTGCGGCGGCTCCTTCAGGCGTTTCGCGGCCGTCGGCAGTTTCAAGTCCAGGTCTTTCACCGGCGGGATCGTCGTGATGATGAAGATGACCAGCAGCACGAACGCCAAATCCAGCAGCGGCGTGATGTTCAACTCCGTCAGCGAATGATGCACCGATCGTGAACACTTTTTCATGCGTCAGATGGCCGGCGTGTTTTCGCCCATTTCGACGCGCGTCAACGCCCAGGCGATTTTGTCCTCGATGTCGCGATTATCCACATAGGTGTGTTCAATCTGGTTGGCGTAGCGAGTGGCGAAACCGTCCAATTCCTGCGTGATGGTGCGAATAGTTGTGACCATGAAGTTGTAGGCAAACATCGCCGGAATGGCCACAAGCAGGCCGGTCACCGTCGCCACGAGCGCGGCGGCGACACCCGGCGCCATCGCTGTCAGCGTGGCGGCCTGACTTTCGGCGATGCCGGCGAAGGTGGACATGACGCCCCAGACTGTTCCGAGCAATCCGATGAACGGCCCGCCGGCCACCGCCGTTGACAAAACAATCATTCCCTTTTCCAGCGCCATCGCTTGCGCCGCCGCCGCTTCTTCCAGCACCACTTTCACCGCCTCGAACGAACTGGGGCTGATGCGGCGCTCGCCCTTGACGGTCACGGGATTTTTCTGCAACTGGTAATCCAGTTCCTCCGCGCCGCGATCATAAAGCTCGAAGGCGGGCGCGCCGTCAAAATCCTCACCGCGCTTCCTGATGTCCAGCGGGTCGCGCGTCGAGGCGTAGGCGGCGAAGAACTTTTTGGCCGCTTTGCGCGCGATGTTCAATTGTCTGAACTTGGTAATGATGATCGTCCAACTGAACAGCGAAAGCAGCAGCAGCACGACAACCGTGGCCTTGCCCTCGGTGGTGGCGTTCTGGATGGCATAAACCGCCGCGTTGGCGGCGAATAGCGGATGGATGAGTGTGGTCATAAATCTGGCTCTAGGCTCCGGGTTCTAGGTTCCGGGGGTTGAGGTTTGGGTTTGGGATACCTTTTTCGGCGGCAAAATCACGGTTACCCGGCTAACTTTTTGAGCGAGGGTGACTTGTTTGCCCTTCTTTTTCTGGTCGTCGTCTTGGTCGTCAGTTTTGGAGGCGACGGTTGAAGCGTCGTCAGCGGTTTCAACATTATTTTTGGCAACATTGGATTGGGGAATGCCCTCGGTGGCCCCGCTCGTGTTACCGGAAGCGGACACGGATTCGGAAATCAGTGACGCGGTGATCGAATCGCCGCTGACATTCACACTGCCTCCGCCAATTACCGTGCCGGAAACTTCGCCTGACGCATTAATGTTCACATCGCCGCCGCTGAAGGCGGTCACGTCCACGTTTTGGGCGGAATTGATGTCAACGCTTCTGCTGCCGATGACGAGGCCGTTGATGTTGCCGCCGGCTTGAAGCTTGATGTTGCTGCCGATGATGCCCGAACCGCTGGCGTTGATGTCATGAGCAGCGGTTACATCAACAAAATTGTTTTGTATGCCTTCGCCATTGAAAGCAATTTGAACTACGCCGCCCAAGCTCGCATTGACACTGCCGTTCGGGGCATTGATTGTGATATTGCCCAGTGCGGCATTTCCGCCCGGCAAAGTGGTCGCCAAAATGCCGCTGCCGGGAATGCTTCCGAAAATGTTATTCAAATTGCCGGTGGTCGGGTCCAGTTCGAGTGCATTCATGGTCACATAACCACTGCCGCCCGCGCCGGCGTTCACGTCGCCGGTTTGAGATTTGACGGTGACATTGCCGCCGTCATAGGCGGCGATGCGCGAACCGTCCACATCCACGTTTCCATCAGCAGTGACGGAAACATTTCCGCCGCTCGTGGTGAAAATTCCCTTTGGCGAATTCGGATCGCCGAAGGTCGTAAGTTCTCCGCCGACATCGAGCGTGCCGCCGACGTTCAAATTGATTCCGCCCAGCAACTCTTCGTTGGCAATTTTTGTCGAAGTCATGTCTAGGTTTCCGGTCGTGGTGACGTTGATATCCGCGCCAAAGGGCGAAATCGCGGCCAGCGCCGAATCCGGCTCGATCACCGTGATGCCGCCGGAAATGCCGAGATCAACGTTGTTTGCGGTGATGTTGAAATGTCCCGGCCCAGACAATGCGAGTCCCTGATCGCCGAGCGTGGCGTTTTGGCTGTCATTGTAAAGTCGCAGAATTGCAGCCCGTTGCGCCGCGCTAAAAGCGAGCGGTGTCGTTTCTGGATTCCCATTTCCGTCGAGGACCGGATTTCCGTTCTGGTCAAGAACAAGAACGCTCGGATTCAGCAAAAAAGCCAGGGCATCCGAACCCATCACGCCGATGTAAGTCACCGTTCCGGTTGTTGGGTTATAACTTAGGCCGCCGGTCGCGGCAGGATCGGCGCTGGCGGTTAACAATTCCGGCGACAGCGGATCGCTCAAAGTCTCGCTGGTTAAATCGCCGCGATAAGTGATGTCGCCAGCCACGTTGATGGACGTGGTTTGCGATGACGACAAATTTTGTCCGAGAAAACCGAAATTGTAAGTGTTGCCGGCGACGTTGATTTGAGCGAAGGTCGGAACTGTCAAGCCAAAACTTTCGATGCTGCCGGAAATGTTCAGCGCCACCGGATTTGGATCATTCAGATGCGATGGCGTTGTCGCGTGTCCCTGCGCAAAAGTTTCGTAGTCCGGCAATCCGCTGTCCGACATGATGATGCCCGTCAGCGTCGTGCTTAACACCGCGCCGACGAGATTTCCGCCGTTGCGAGTAATGATTTGCAACGAGCCTTCGCTGGATGGATACAGGATGATTGAATTGAGAATGTTGATGCCGCCCGCGCCGGCGTTGAGTGAAAGAATCGGCGCATAGATCGGCGGCATATCCTCATTTTCGCCGTTGTCGCGCGTGAGATTCCCGCCGTCCAGCGTAATGGAATTGCCCGCCCAAAAATTCGCCGCCGCATCTGGTGCGTAATTGAAGAGAAACTGGCTGCGCGCCGGCACATTCGAGTCATCCGTGTTTCCAGAAAACGTTCCGGACGGCACGGTCACATTGTGGTCGTTGAAGGTGCCATTTGGATTCCGCACCTCCTCGACATAAACGTCTCGCGCTGCCCAGATATTCCACGAACCGTCAATCAAGCCGAGCGTCAGCGGCAGCGTCGAACTTCCTGCGTCGGCATTCGGATTCAAAATCTGCGTCACCTGTCCATTTTGAACCTGCACGCCTGAAAGAATGGTCCCGGTTCCGTTGGCGACGTTGAAATTTCCGAGAACCTGGTTTCCCGCGATCAAGGTGACGTTTCCCGGCTGGCTGCCCAAAGCTCCCGACACGCCAAACGTCGTCGCGCTGTCCGATGGATTGATGTCATTGCCCGCAATCAACGTCACATCACCGCCGGCGGCTGTGCTGATGCCGCCTAAAGCCAGAACACCGTTTTGCGACGCGACGCGATAACCACTTGGCGGGAAAAAGACATCTGATGAGAAATTATAACCGCTGTTGTCGCCGGAATCGCCGCTGGTCAATGCGCCGACGCTTATATCGCCAGCCAGCGCCGTCGCGGTGATGCTTCCGCCGCCCGATGTGCGAACGTAACCGGAGCCGACAAGGATGCTGTTGCCCGCTGCCAGATTGATGGAACCTTGTCCTGTCTGGATCGCCCCGTTGCCAGTTCCGCCCGCTCCGCCATTCAAATAAATGTTTCCAGTGCCAGAATTTATTGTGTTGTTTCCAAAATTGTAACCCGCGTCGAGCGTTACCGACCAATTGTTGAAATCCGTGATTTTGGAATTGTTGCCGAAAATAATGTCGCCGCCGGCTTCCAACGTTAGTTGCCCGCTGGTCACACCGCTCAAGTTTGCGCCAATGGTTCCGCTTAGATTCCACGACGTGCCACTGGCGAGAGTGATGTCATACGCTGCCTGAAGAATTATTTGAGAGACCGCGAGGTTCGCAAACGCGCTATTAACGTTCAAATCCAAGGTGCTGTCGGGGTTGCTTCCCGCAAGCACGGTGCCGTTGCCGGCGCTGCCGGAACCGGACGTGTCCAAAATAATGTAATCCGGGTCCAGCAACACTTTTCCCGCCGTCCAGCCTGGCTGCGCCTGTCCGTTGATGCCGGAGTTTAGCGAGAGGATATTCGGCGCGCTGATTTCCACGCTGCCGCCGTTGCCGCCGTGTGAACCACCGGTGGCAACAATCGAACTGCCGGTTTGGTCGCTGAAATTATTTCCAGATTTGAGCGTGATGGTGCCCCCGGAACTTCCGCCGGCGGAATTGTCACCGTTCGCGATGATTTGCGAATTTGCGCCGAGATTGAGCTGGTCGGACGCGACGAGTTCGATGACGCCATTCCGATTCTGCACCGTGTCGGCCTGAATAATTCCATTTTGATTCACCACTTGCGCTTGCAGCGCAATCGTTCCGGCGTCGGCGGTGATTTGCCCAAAATTATTCACCGAACCTTTTGGCACCTGCACCGTAGCGCTCAATCCGCGCCCATCGGGGCGGTCGCTCACCAGCACCTTTTCACCCGCATAAAGTCCGATGTTGCCGCCGGGCGCATCGAGCTGGCCATTATTCTCGATGTTTTCGGCGATGAGAAAAAGCGATTTGCCGCCGCCGACTTGAATCTGCCCGTAATTGACGATGCTCGCGAGCGGCGGCATGCCGGTGAACTGCCAGCTCGCTCCAAGGCCAAAATCCGGTGTCAACGGCGCGGTGGTGGCGATGAAACTGCCGCCGACTCTGATCATTGAGTTCGGGCCGAAATAAAATCCGTTTGCGTTGGCGAGAATCACCGTGCCGTTCGCATTCAGGTTGCCAAAAATCTGTGACGGGTTTGCGCCGCCGATTTCGTTGAGAACTACGGAACTTGCCGAAGGCTGAATGAACGTGGTGGTTTCACCATGCCGGATGTTGAAGCTGCTCCAATTCAAGAGCGCGGCCTGGCTCGTCGTCACGTTCAATTGCGCGCCGTTTTGCTGGGCGGAAGCCGAACCGGAAACCACGGTCATGCCCGTCGGGTTGGCGAACAATAAGTTATTTCCGCCGAAAATCAGCGCGGTCACGAACCAGAATTGTCTGAATTTGAATTTCATGGCGCGGTTAGAATTGAACTCCTATGTTGAAATAAGCCTGCGCGCTTCCGGCTGGAGTCGTGGGTGTGTCGTGCAAGGCCCACGCGAGAGCCAGCCGCGCACTCACATGGCTGCCCGCGGTGAGAAAAAAGCCGACGCCCGTGCCCCATTGCGTAGTGGAGAGATCCGCCGGCGCCGGACGATCCATCAAAAACGTCTGACCGACATCCATGAACCACGAGCAGCGCAAATCCGCCGGCACATCACCGCTTTGCGTCGGGAAATAGCCCACATTGATCGGTGGAGCGCGCAGATCGAATAGCGCGCGCCAGCCGGTGTCGCCGTAATTTTCGCCTTCCTGATAGCCGCGCACGCCGCTCGTGCCGCCCAAGGCCATTTGTTCGTTGCTGATCAGCGGCGCGCTCGCCCACTGGCCGTTGGCATTGAGAACCGCCGACCAGTCACCGGGTAAATATTGTTGTCGAACCAGGCCGGCGATGATCGTCGTGTAATTGCCGCCCGCAGAACGTGAACCGGCGACGGATTGAAAATCCCTCCGCGCGGACGCGAGCGACGACAGAAACACGTTTTGATTGCAGCTGAAACTGAAAGCGCCCCATTTGTCTGGTCGCATTGCGATCCAACTTGCCGAAAGCGGTAGATAATACAGGCTCTGACTATTGTTGGCGGGCAGACGAATGGTTTCGTTCGTCACCAGCACGGGGTTGCCATATTGGTCGAGCGCGTAGAGGTTGAAATAAGTCAGGTTTGTGCTGTAAGTTTGCGCCTGGTAGGACTTGTAGTCTGACCCCAGCAACAGTGACGATTTCACTCCGAGAAACTCGCGCATGGGCACGGTGAGCTTCGTTCCAAGATTGTAGTTTTCAGTTACCGTGCGCTGCGCGAATTGAGAACTGATATTCGCGAGCGTGTTGGTAAAAATCGTCGTGAGCGGGCCTTGGTTCACCGGGGTGTCGGACGTGGAACGCGAGGCATAAAAAATCACGTCGGGATTTCCCGTCGCGGGCGGCAGATTGAATTTATGCGTGACCTCGTCGTAACCGAAATTGACCGGAAGACTTTGGTAGTCCTCGCGCAGGCCATGATCAAACGCCAGGGGCATCCGGTAAAATCCGCTGTAACTGGCAACCATCGGCTGATCGTAAAATCCTGAAAAATCACCGGCGGGTTTGAATTCCTGCGGAGAAAAATTATAATCGAGGCCGATTTGATGTTCTCGCTGCCAGAGATTGCCGTATTGCACCGCCGTGTCCACGCGCAGCAACGGCGTGTCCGGCGTTGATTTGTCGTTGACTTCCACATGCTCGTGCAAAGGCAACTGGTCTTTGACCTTGAGCGTCAAATCACTCGTGCCCGGTTCCGGGCCGGGGCTGATAACGGGATAAATCTGACGATCCTGACTTGCATTGGCGCGATCCAGTTCGGGCTGAAACCATTTTGTATTGATCAAAATGTTTGTGGTCAGGCTCGGCAATGCGCGGCGGATGTTGTCGGTGCTGTAATAGCGGTTGCCTTCGACAAGGATGTCGCTTAAATGGCCCTCGATGATTGGCACGCGCACGATGCCGTTGGTCAGCTTCTGTTGCGGCAGCGTGACGCTGATGGTCGGGAAACCAAGATCGCGATACCGCAATTGCAGTCTGCCCAGACCCTCGCGGATGCGCGCGAAATCCAGATCGCCGATGTAATTGGTGAGGATGTTAAATTCGTTCACGGGCAGCGCCGTGTTGCCTTCCAGCCGATAACCGCGAACTTCAATCGTCGGTTTTCTGCTTTCGGGCGCGAGGAACAGGTTCGTAATCGCCGCGGCCAGATCGGATTCCGCAGCGGCATTGGTTCCGATGATTTTAATCCGGACAAGTCCGTTGGTGAATTTCTGTTCCGGCAACGTGACGTTCACGTTTGAGAAGCCCGATTGGCGATAGACTGCCTGCAGGTGGTCCAGTCCTTCCCGCACGTGACCCAAATCCACCTTGCCGGTGTAGTTGGAAAGCATTGCGAATGCCGCCGGCGGCAAGGCGGTGTCGCCTTCCACTTCATAACTGCGCACATCGAGCGCGGGCTGTAGCTTGGGCGGCGGATTGGTGATGGCCGGAATGGGCGCGGCAAAAAGGTCTTCAATGATGGCGGGCGGATTGGTTTCTTCCGCCACGCCATTGAAAACATTCGCGAACACGAGCGCTGCCATTGCCCAAAGGCGAAATTTCATTTGCTGTGGTTGTCCTCTCGACAAATCTTCAAACCGCTGCGGCAGGCCGGCTTTTGATCCCGGCCTGCCGTTGTGTTGTGTTCTTGGGTTTTGCTCTAGGGTGTGCTTATTCGATAAAATCCGCCGTTTGTTGTGGTGTTGTGCGTTAGTGAATCAACAGATCCGTCGCCGATAATTGGCCCGCTGACGGCCGGCCAGGCGGCAGATCCTCCAAGTTTGTTGGTATAGACCAATGAATAACTAACTCCGGGGATCGTTGCGAAACTCACCGTGTTGAGGCTGCCGGAGCGCGCCAAGCCGGTCACGATTGGCGGCGGCGGCCCGGCGGTGTAGGTCAACACGCCGCTCGCGTTGATGGCGAAGGTTCCGAGATAAACCGCCGGCGCGGCTGTCGAGCCAGGCTGGATTTGCCAGAACCCAAGTGTTCCGGGCACTGTCTGTTCGACTGTGAACCCGGCGTTGCCGCCTAACTGCGGTATTGAATTTCCGTTGGGCGAGACGATGTAATCGTAGGAGGCGATTTGATAAGTGCCGCCGGGAGCAATCGAATACGCGTTTGCCACCGCCACACTGTTCGTCACGCCCGCCGGGACAAGATAAATGACCGGCCTCGTTCCGATGGAATTGATCGTGCTCCACAGACTGCCCTGCCAGTCCGACGCGGTGAGGTTGTAAGCCACACCGTTGGAGATGCTGCTCAACCAGGCGGCGCGATTGGCGTCATACTGGCTCGTCGTGCCTGCGAGAATGACGCTGACGCCGGTCAAGTTCGCGCCAAACGTGCTGGTGACCAGGCTGGGAGTCCAGTTGGGGACGGTGATGCTGGTGCCGCTCGCCAGATTTGTGAACTGGCTGACGTTCCCCAGGTCGAATTCAACGTCATTAAAGTTGTGCTCGCGAAAAATCAGGAGCACGTCGTTATTGTTATAGGTCCACGCCTGCGCCGGCGGCGTTGCCAGCAACGCAAGCGCGGCGGAGGCGGTTAAAATAATTTTTTTCATGTGACTTGTGAGAATTGAATGCTGTCACGTTTGGTTCAGTAAAGGAGTGAAGTAATCGGCCCGCCGTCCGCGTTGCGCTTGACCTGCAATCCGCTGTATGGAACAAAATTTCCCACGACAACCGGACTGGTCGTCTGAAATGTGACATTCGTTACGGCGGCGAGCAGGTTGGTAATGACGTTGAGCTGGTTCGCACTGGGCGCGCCCGCCTGTCCGACCTTCGGATAAAACCAATGGTCGTAACCCCAAAGCGGATAGCTGCCATTTTCCACGTTCGTGACCGAGTAAGGAACGCCTTCGTAAGCTATCGTGGTTTCGGTCTTGATGTCTTGCGCGGCCACGGTGCCGATGGCATTGGTAATGGAGTCCACCAAGCCCCGGACATTGGCACCGCTTGATTGTCCGCCGTTTGGATCGGGAACCGGCAAACCATAGGCCGTTGTGCTATAGGGCGGGCCGAGAACTGCATAGCTGGCCTGATTCGTCGTCCATGTGGAGATGGTGCCGGTGAAATAAATGTTGGCGTCAATCTCCGTGCGCACTGCGGACGCTGTATTGCGCGCGACCAGATAAACCGTGTCGTTGTTCGTGTAGCCGCCGAAAAACGCCGAAGGCAATGTGCCTGAAGAACCCTCAAGATAGTATGCCTGCCGCTGCGTCAGGTTCGTGACGGTGATGAGGTTCGGCGACTTGCTTGTGTTTTTGATGAATGCGTAGGGAACGACCAGGGTTTTTTGCTCCACAAACGGACTGCTGCTTAGCCCCACCGCTTCCGGCGTCGTGCTCGAATCGGCGACCGTGGGCTTGATGGTTGTGTTGGTGAGCGCCGTTTGCTCATTCACCTGATTGACCAAATCCTGAAGACCACCCACCGCACCAAGGAGTGAGAAGTCAATTGTCACGGTTCCCAAACCCGGCTGGCTGGTGATCGTGCCGACATAACTCCGCACCGTGCTGTTCGTCGGCGAAACCACCACTTGCGTGATGCCACCGGTCAGAATGTTTGTGACGCGGTCGTAGAGCACGTTCTGGGCTGCGTTTCCGCCGACGAATAAAACTTCCGTGTCGGCGCGCAGGTTTTGGATAAACGCCAGTCCGGCAAGCGCAATGCCGGTGGCGACGATTTGTTTAAGGCTGATTGTTTTCATAGGTTCACAATTTATTTGTTGCTGTTCGGTTTTTGGCTGAAGAGAAAACGTTCCCGTCGTTTGGTGGAAACAGCGCCGCCTGCCCGAGCAGACGGCGGATTCCGGCGATGTCATTCGACAACCGGAATCGGGCGGTGTTTTGCCCGCTGTTTCTTTTCGCAATCATGCGGTTACATTTTTTTCCTTCGTCGAAGAACCTCCGGTGAACCGGTCAGCCTTCGTAAATTTTCTAATAGTTGAGCCTCTCCCGCAGTGGAGTCGGCAAATGGTTAATGCGGTGAACCACAAGCTGCTCGCGTCGTTGTGTGTTTTAATCATGGATGTTACAGGTTGGGTGCGTAGGCGATGAATTTGCGGTATTCGACTAAAATGGTCTGCAACGCCGTCACAAACGCTTGTTCCTTCACATAGGTCAGCGGCGCTTTGGGCGTCTCGAGGATGATCTCAAACGGGCGGGGCCGAACTTTTGGCGGCGCGCTCAAAATGCCGTCGCAGGTGTCGTAAATGACGCCATTGCGCGCCTCAAAACCATCAATGATGGGACGCGTATCGCGCGAAAGTATTTTTTCAACGGTCTGCAAAGCGGGTTCGATCAGGTGTTTTGTCAGCGTTGCGCCACGGGCAAACCCGTAAAAACCGCTGCTCATTTCATCGGTGTGCAGCGAAATGATGCCGTGAAACGAATGGGAAATGAGTTCGGCCTGCAGCAGACGGACTTCCGGCTGGTCGGAGTTTTTCCAAAACTCGCGGTTCAAATCTTTTCCGCCGCGCGAATATCTTGTGCCGTCCTCGAAACCGGTTGGATTGCAAATCGGATAAAGCGACAGGCAGTAACCGGCGGCCAGTTCCGGCCTGGCTTCGAGCAGCTTGATGAACTGGACAATGGCGCGCGCGCCTTCCGGTTCGTCCCCGTGGATCGCGGCGAAGACGCCGATGCGAATCGGCGTGTCGCCGCCCCTGGGTCCGACGAACAGGTAGCGCGGCAGTTCGTAAGTTTCGCCGGCATTTTTGAACTTCGCTCCGTGGTTGACAACGAGGTTCGGCGAGTGCTCCGCAATCTTTGCAAGCGGTGCAAGCACACTGGCGGTGGAGCGCCAGCGCACGCACGGGCTTGGCGCGGCAATTTCAAATTGGGCATCAGAGATGGTCATGGGTCGTTCAATATGGTTGGTAGATTTGGTCAAAGATTCCGCCGTCGGCGAAGTGCTTCTGCTGCGCCTTCTGCCAACCGCCTGCGATTTCATCCACCGTGAACAAATCCAGCGGCTTATAGCGCGTGGCATATCTCGCAAGGATGGCTTGGTTTTGGGGGCGGAAATAATGTTGCGCCGCCAGTTCTTGTCCGGCATCACTGAAAAGATATTCGAGGTAGGCGCGCGAGACGGCCTCGGTATGATGCCGTCGCACATTGCGATCCACCCAGGTGACAGGATTTTCCGCGAGGATGCTCACAGGCGGAAGCACCAAAACCAGTCCATCATCGGGAAATTGTTTTTGAACCAGCGCCGCCTCATTTTCAAAAGTCAGCAGCACGTCCCCGATTCTGCGATCGGCGAAAGTTGTCGTCGCGCCGCGTCCGCCTGTGTCGAGCACGGGCACGTTGGCGAAGACTTTCGCCACAAACTCCCGCGCCTGCTTCTCGTCACCGGCGGATTTCTTCAGCGCATATCCCCACGCCGCCAAATAACTGTAACGCCCATTGCCGGAGGTTTTAGGATTCGGAATTACAACCGATACGTCGGAACGGACAAGATCATCCCAATTTCTGATGTTCTTCGGATTGCCTTTGCGAACCACAAAGACAATCGTCGAGGTGTAAGGCACGCTGTTGTTCGGCAGACGCGATGACCAATTCGCCGGAATCAAATCAACGGAATGTAAAATATCAATGTCCGGCGGCTGGTTCATTGTCACCACATCCGCTTCCAGGCCATTGATGACCGACTGCGCCTGCTTGCTCGAACCGCCGTGAGATTGGTTGACCGTGACGTTGTCACCGGTCTTTTCTTTCCAGTAAGCCGCGAACGCCGCGTTGTAATCCTGATAGAATTCCCGCGTGACGTCGTAGGAGACGTTGAGAAGTTTTACATCAGCCGCGTCCGCCGTGCCGGCGGGCCACGGCAAGCCTGCCGCGAACAGCGCGCACACCAACTTTAGAATCCAGTTCCGCATGGTTGATTTGTTTTTGTGTTTTCATGGGAACTTCCGGTTGACCGGTCAGCCTCTTGAATTTTCGTCGCTATTTGTCTTGCTGCGGGCGACTGTCGGCTTCTTTCTCCAATCGCACCCGTTCGGTTTTTTCAATTTGGATTACGCGCGAATCATGCACGATGATTTCCACCACGCCGTAGCGCAACGAACCGACGTGTTGAATGACCAATTCCAGCCACTTCAACTCGTCGCCGCCTTTTGCCTTTATTTCTTTTGGGCCTTCGCTCATATCAAAAGTCTTTTGTTGAACCACTTAATATCTATCAATCAGGTCGTTTTTAAATTCAAATAAAAAGCCATGAGACACTCGCAGTTTTTCAATATGCTCAAAATAGCCTTAAGAATTGCAGCATTTGATTGCCGGATCTTTTTTATCGCATTCATATACGACTTATATTATCGTTATTTTCCACAATCTGCTTTTGGTGTCAACAATTTTTTCATAAAATTTTTGCGTGAAATCGGCGGTCATAATTTTTTGTGCGTGGGTTTTCAGCGGCACAATTTTCCGTTCGTAATCATCCTGTGGCGGCAGAATAACCTGCGCATTCCTGGCATAAGCACGGTGAATCCGGTAGGGAGCAGGCGGAAGTTACGCGGAATCTGCCAGGGTTAAATTTAGCTGGCACTTCTGCTGGCAATTTTGCCTCTAACTTTCGCAACTCTTTGATATTCAATTATCAAAGAGTGGTGGCTGGGGGCGGAATTGAACCGCCGACACAAGGATTTTCAGTCCTCTGCTCTACCAACTGAGCTACCCAGCCAAACCATTTGATTCTATTGAAGAAAATCAGCGTTGAATTTTCTTTCACTTTGCTATTGCATACCGCCATTTGATACTGTATGCTGTTTTCTGCTATGACAACACCAAACAACACCGAAACGGCGGCTGCAATTAGCAGTCGAAAACTACCAGCAAAAACTCAATCGTCAATCTCGAAAGACGGCAAGTGGCGGACATTCGAGAAACACGCCGGGCTGATGCTTTACGTTCCCAGCGGCGTTTATTTCGCCCGCGTCAAGGTCAAGGATGGCGGCAAGGGCAAGGTGAAGCGCGCCAGCCTCGAAACGGACGTATTCAGCACAGCCAAAGACCGGCTCCCGCTCAAGGTCAAGGAACTGCGGACGCCCCTTGCCGATGTCGGCACGTTCGCCGATGGCCGGTTGAAATACGAAGCCGAGACAAAGCACGATGTTACCCTTGCGCCGCTGTCCAAGACCTACAGGCTGCGCTGCGTTGAATGTCTGCTCAAGACGTGGCGCGGCTTGGACAAGATCAAAGTGGACGAAATCACGGAAGCCGATTGCATGAAATGGCGGTCGCGCTTTGCCGGGCAATACTCGCCGCAAGTGGTCAACAACACAGTCAACGTGCTTCGCCGCATCCTCACGCTGGCCGGGCTTGGCCGGGACGGTAATCCGGCTTACAACATCAAACGGCTTGGCATCCCGCGCAAGCAACTGGATTTGCCAACCGCCGATCAATTCAACCAGATACTCGCCGAGATTGAAACCGCCGGAGCGATTGACGCCAAAGACCGCGCCGACTTCGTGCGGTTTCTCGCCTTTAGCGGTTGCCGTTTGAGTGAAGCCGTGCAAGCCAAATGGCAGGACGTGAATTTGGAAAACAACGAACTGACGGTTCATTGCCTCAAACGTCGTTCAACCAGCAACGAGGCGCGGACGCGCATCATTCCGCTGGTCCCGGCCATGCGCCAGCTTTTGGCGAAGATGCACGGTGAACGCCAGCCCAAGCCGGAGGACACAATTTGCCGCGTCTTTGTGTGCAAAAAGCCGCTCGTTCGGGCTTGCAAGCGTGTCGGCTGCGCTCCGTTGACCCATCATTCATTGAGGCATTTGTTCGCCACATTCTGCATTGAAGCGGGCATTGACATTCCCTCGGTAAGCCGATGGCTTGGACATTCGGACGGCGGCGCGCTCGCCATGCGGGTTTATGGGCATCTGCGCCGTGAACACTCACAAGCAATGGCGCAAAAAGTGACGTTCGGCGCGTTGCCGGATGCCCCAATCATCCCGCAATTGTCAGCACCAGAACCGGAGCCGGAAAACGTCATGCAACTAAGAGCCGCCAACTGAAAATTGCTCCCCTGGCCGCCCGCGATTCAACCGAGTCGCGGGCTTTTTGCCGCCATGTCAGGACAAGGCCAGCGCAGGAAAGACGCGCCAGCGGTCAGCGTAGCGCGACGATTCAGCGAGATTAAACCCCGTTTGACTGAAAACGCATTTCCCCGGCTGCGCGCCAATCCAAGTGAAGCCGGCAAGAACCGGGGCAGGTCTGAAAACCGTTTCGCGTCCGCAATCGCCAGCGATGCGCGGCGGCTCAAAAAACCTTTACTCATGTTATTCGGCGGTTGCGGCGAATCGCCGACATGACGCTTCGGGGATTAAAAGTTTCCTCACTCCCGGCACACGCGCGAGCCGTCGCTGTCTGACAAGTTTTCTCACCGTCACCGGCGAGATGGACAAGCGTTGTGCGGCAGCGCGAATGTCCAGCAAAAGCGGTTGCGGTTGCGTTTCGTTCACGTTGAATTTCCCCGTGCTTGCCGGGGCGATTTCTTCGTTGTCAATCATAGGTCAAATTTGTTGGTTGGTTTTTCGTTTGTTAAA
>Ga0182030_10011236_pt1 | contig 18085 bp, 13 predicted proteins | sample 812S3MmetaG_FD_121299 | JGI IMG/M metagenome (GOLD analysis project Ga0182030, IMG submission 121299) | Permafrost microbial communities from Stordalen Mire, Sweden - 812S3M metaG (Illumina Assembly) | ecosystem: Environmental > Terrestrial > Soil > Wetlands > Permafrost | place: Sweden...
TGGCACTGGCTTTCCTGGATCCTGTGCTGCCGGGTGAGCAGGATCTACCCCCGCGGGGGCTGCAGCCGGAGTAAGCTCAGGACTTGCCGCATTGGCATCATGCTCCATCTTCATTCTTTCTTCAAGCTTTTTGCGACGCTGGGCCAACTCAATGGTCAGCACACGAGCCTGCTTGGGCTCCATTTTAGCGACAATCGCAGATACCTTTCCATCTTTCATGGAATCCATGATATTGAGAAGGGTTTCCATGTCCAACCCTTGCAGGATAGTCGCTGCTTCTGCTGGCTTCATCTTTTCATAAACAATGACGAGCTTCTTAAGAGCTTCTTGCTCTTTCTCGGTCTTTTGTCCCAACAATTGCTGCAGGTATTCCTGAATTTTCTTCAGCTCGCCGGTCTTTTGATCCAGTCGCTGTTCTATGGCCTGCAAGGTGGCCTCTCTCTCAGAAATAGAACGCTCCCTTTGCACCAAATCCCGATGTCGCTTTGAGAGCGTCCTAAGCACTTCCACTTGCTCAGGACTCAACTCAAGAATATCAAAACTTTCTGCTTTAAAACCTTCCTTAGGTTTTTCCGTAGGAAATTCCGATTTTGCTGGAGTAGCCGCGGCCGGTTTTTCAGGCGCGGCAGGCGCGGCAGGCGCAGCAGAAGCAGCAGGTGCAGGCGTTGGTGATGGTGCAGTTTCAGGTTTAGCTGGCGCAGCTGGCTGAGTCGGCTTTTTATCAGGCGTTTCTCCCGCCTTAGCAGAATGCACGAAAATACTTGCAGAAAGACTGTAAACCTTCTCGAGTTTTACAAATACCAAGAGGACGGCGCAAACCAGCAACACCTGCAGCAATCTGAGCTTGACGAAAGCCGGCGTCAACAATCGAGAAAGGATTGAAAAGGTGCGCTTGCTCATCAGGTTATTTCAAAGTCCTCAACCGACCGATCAGCTTCTTCTTCATGTCAGAGATAACTTGATCGTCCCCTTCATTGTTAACGTAATCTTTGATATCGACGGTGTTATCAGGCAATGCCGAACCAAGATGTTGGGAAAATGGTTTAACGTTATTGCTATCGCGCTTCTTGCGGATACCATTTTCCAGTTGGTTAGCAATGTCTTCACCTCTATCGACGAGGAATTGCAGATCATCCCGAATGGCGTGCGCCTCCTCCAAACTGGCCTTCAGAGTGGCTATAGCATCAAAACCAGAGGTTCGCAATGCTTCCACACTAGACTCGGCTCGGGATAGAGATAGCGTAAAGCCGTTTAAAAGGCTCCCAAGCTCGTCCCGGTTACTGTGAATCAACTGGATTCTACGATTCAGGATATAGGCATAACAGATGGTCGCAATCAGCAAGCCTATGGTCACCAACTCTAAGATCAATGATGTCATGATTGTTTTTCCTTTGTTAGAAAGTTTTCTTCTATTTGAACAGCCACCCGCTTGCGCACGTTGCCAATCTTACCTGAAAACAAGGACCTTTCTCCGCATTTGACGACAATATTCGCCCCCTCAAACGTCTCCAAGGGCAAGGATGAGCCCTTCTTCCATTTTAGAACGTCAGATAGCTTGACGGTGACTTGATCTAACAGTGCCTCAGCTTCGATGGTTGTACCCCATACCTCTCTGGCCAAGTGATTCTCCCAGATTTTATCATTTCCGAATTTCTCACCAATATAAGTCTGGAGCAATTTTTCACGAACAGGTTCAATGGATGAGTGCGGGAAGAAAAACTCAAATTTCCCTTCTCGATCATCCATCTTGAGGTTGACACGCACAATAACCCCCGCATTATTCGGACGATCGATCATCGCAAAACGTGGATTGGTTTCGGCCCGTGCAAAAGTGAACTCTACCTTTTCGACCGGCTCGAATGCTTGGGACAAGTCCTTTAATATCACCCGAATAAATTCTTCATTAAGCGCTCGCTCAATGGTTGTGTAAGATCTGCCTTGTACATCATGAACTTCCTCGCGACGCCCGCCCAACAATACGTCCACAACTGTGTATATCATCGCATTATCAACAACCAGCAAAGCCATGGTATCCCATTCCTTCAGCAGGATCACATTAAACATGGCCGGTAATTTCACATTATCCAGATAATCCTTAAATCGAGATGACTTGATCTCCTCTACCTTCAAATCCACGTTATCGGAAGTGAAAGCCCTCAAACTGGTCGAAAGCAATATCATCAGCCTATCAAAGATAACCTCAAGCATGGGCAAGCGCTCAAGAGAAACCGTTGACGTCTGGACCAGCGCTCTCAGCCCCTTGCCATCAGAATTGGCACCTTGAAGTAGGTCATCTACCTCTTCTTTTTCAAGAACATGCCCTGCCATGGAATCCGTCGTTGTCAATTCCTCTTGATTCAGCGCGTTTTTATCAGTGGACATGAGCCCTCCTATTGCACCAAGAATTCACTAAAAAGTACGTTCTGTACTTTTATAGGCGCAGTTACCGCATTTACTCGATCCAACAGCTCTTCCTTCAGGCGTTGTAAGCCCGCAGACCCTTGCAGATCATCCACTTCAAGCTCACGCAGGTAAGTTTGGAACTGATCAATAATACGTGGCTTCAGCTGCTCCATCTCCTTCTTCACTTCTTCATTGCCCTTAACTTCCAGACTTATAGTAACTTTTAAGAAGCTGGTTCTGCGACCTGTAGTGCGCAAGTTAATAAGCATGGATGGCAAATTGTAGCTAAAGACATCATGGAGCTGCTCGGCAATAGGTATAGCCTCGGGCTTCTTGTCCTCAGGCTTAACCTCTGGTGAAGCTCCCCCAATTACTCCAAAAAAATAAAGTGCGCCGACGATAATACCGATTAATAGAAGCGGCCCAGCAATAAACAGAATCAGTTTTTTGAGATTACGTTTGGGTTTACCCTCACCCTCACCCTCAGCTCCAGACTCATTATCATTTTCACTGCCTTCAGGCTCTTCGCCCTCAGCTACCTCTGCCTGCTCGATTTTTTTTTCTTCAGCCATTGAGTTACCCCATCTACATACTTCTTTTTCTTAACAACTCAGATAGTTCGTTAGCTACCTGTGAAAGCCGAGCACCGGAGAGCAGGCTTTCGCACTTAGATGACATGCTATCTGAGTTGTTACATTCTTTTGGGATATTATAGCATTTGATTGCCTCACGTTATCAATCTATTTTTAATTCCGCTGCCATATTAAGAACAAATTTTACATCACTATGTTTTTCATTTGTTTTTTTAAGGTTGGCATCAATTTCGCATGTATCGGTTAAGATCCATTGGAGGAAAAAGACATGCCTATTGTTGACAGCCCAGCCATACTTGCAGCTCAACACATGCTGACAAACCGGCGCAACCTACAAACTGTAACGCACAACATTGCCAACGTCTCTACGGTTGGTTACCAAGGGGAGAAGGCGATCGTCACGGAATACCAGCCGAGCAAAAATTTTATGTCTGCTCTTTCCTTTGCGGTAAACAACAAGAATCATCGAGACGTAAGCGCCGGTGAGTTTCAAGCCACAGGCAACGCTTTAGACATCGCTATTGGAACACCCGATGTTTACCTTGCGGTACAAGGTGCCAATAATGAAAAACAGTTTACGCGCAATGGACACTTGGAGCTCAATCAAGACAGACAACTTATACAAACCACTTCTCGGCTCCCTGTTACCGATGCGAACTTCGCCCCCATCGTCATACCTGCCGGAATGAATAATATTTCGATCGCCGAGGACGGTACCGTCTCAGCAAACGGGCAGGTGCTTGCAACAATTGGCGTATTTAAATTTGCCGAATCACAAAGCCTGACAAAAACAAAAGACACGCTGATGAAATCCAGCACCGATCCCACACCTGCCACCGACTATCAAATTCTGCAAGGTGGTGTTGAGGGCTCAAATGTAAGCGCCGTACTAGCCATGGCGCAATTAATTGATCTGCAAAGACAGGATACTCAAGATACCCATGTCATCAATACTTATAGAGAACAATCTGGACAGCAAATCGAAAGCTTGCTGCAGCCATTGAAAGTATAGGGAGAACTTGTTATGCCAATCGGAGCCTTAACAGCAGCAGCAAGCGGTTTAGCTTTTCAGGAGCTCAACGTACGCGTGATCGCTGACAACATCGCCAAGATGAACGTCACGGCAGAAAAATCTAGCATTGCCGTAGCCAAAGACCGTGGCTATCAAGTCTACCAGGGCATAGGCTCGCCCACATCTGCTGAAGGAACGACCAACAATACCGGCACATACGTGGGTATGGGTGTGGGCGTTGCAGGTATCGTACGCGTTATGGCTCAAGGCGATCCGGAAGCAACCGACAGCCCCCTGGATGTTATGATTCAAGGAGAAGGATATTTTGCGGTGACCTTGCCAAGCGGAGATACAGGCTATACCCGTGACGGCAGATTTACGCTGAACGCGAATCGACAAATTGTGACCATGGATGGTTATGAAGTAAAACCAACATTAACCATACCCGTCAATACGGTTAACATTGACATAAACGCTGAAGGCCAGGTATATGCGAACATTCAAAATCAGGTTGCACCTACTTTGGTGGGGCAATTCGAGATTGATACATTTCCAAACCCTACAGGTCTTGAACCAATTCCCGCCGGCATATCCAAAGAAACAGCTGCTTCAGGCGCACCAACAACAGGAGTAGCTGGCGCTTTAGGGTTTGGTAGCGTTAGACAGTATACTTTGGAGAGCTCTAACATCAAACCTGTAAATGAGCTCACCGCCCTTATTCAAGCTCAGCGGGCATATTCCATGAATACGAAATCCATGACGGCAGTCGAGCAGATGGACCAAAACCTACAAGCACTGATGAGATAAATGATGAAATACTTAACTAGACTTCTCCTCGTAACGTTTATGAGCAGCACTGTTTTCGCGACGGCACCCCAGTCCAATGCCATCACGATCGAGACCTCTTACGTAACCTTGGCGGACTTGTTTCCTGATGTCCCGGAGAAGTTGGCGACAACGAAGGTAATCCTTACACCTCAGCCAGGAAGTTCCATCACGCTCAATCAACAATGGCTGTCTGCGGTAGCCCATAAATATGGGATTCCCTATACACCTCAAAGCAAATTTGAGGTCATAAAAGTCATTGGCGCCAGCGAAGTAATACCGGTTGAGGATGTGGAACACGCTCTTCAAGATCACCTTGTTCAAATCTTAAAGAACGATTCATTCTCTATAAAACTAGACAATGGCGACATCAAACTGCATTTCCCTAAAGGAAAAGTTGGAGACATGTTAGTTACAAATGCGGATGTTAATTCCCAGCAAACCAGATTTACAGCAACGGTGGTACTTCAACATGACAGCAAAGAGCTTAGCCGCACGAAGGTGAATGGCCGCATCCTTGCTCTCACTTCCGTTCCCGTATTAACCCGGACTGTGCATCGGGGAGAGACGATTCAACCGGAAGACGTCGAATGGCAGACCGTGCTGAGCTCGCAAGTCAATCAGGCCACCATAATGGATGAGACAAGTCTTGTGGGTGCGTCCAGTAATCGTCAAGATCTGATGCCCAACCGCCCCCTGAACAAACATGATGTCAGTATCCCCAACTTGGTTCTTCGTAATCAGGCGGTCAGCATCGTAGCAGCATCCCCTTATATAAGCATAACCGCCAAAGGTAAGGCCCTAGAAAATGGTGGCAAGGATGCCTATGTTAAGGTGATGAATGTGGATTCCCAGCGCATCCTACATGCGACCGTCATCGGTCCCCAAAAAGTGCGAGTTGATATTCCCCAAATGAACACTGTAACGGCTACGGAGTAAAAGATGCTCAGAATTTTATCCATACCTTTATTAGCCCTGACCTTCCTAGCTTTGAGTGGCTGTAGTGGCCTAGAAAGACTGGGTCAAGTGGGACAAGTGCCTCAATTAACGCAGATACGTAACCCTGAGTCCAGTGAGGAATACAATAAAGTCACGATGCCCATGCCAAGGCCCATGGTCGAGGAGCAAGCAGAAAATTCATTGTGGAGAACAGGAGCCCGTTCATTCTTTAAGGATCAACGCGCTCAAGATGTGGGCGACATTCTGACTATTCTCATCAAGTTTAAAGAAAAAGCCGACTGGAAAAATGAAACCGACACAACACGGCAAACCACTGAGCATATCGATGCCCCAAATTTACTCGGCTATGAATCAAAGCTGTCAAAGATCTTTCCCAAGGCGGTGGATCCTAAGAACCTTATCAACTTTGATAGCAACCCAACTTATACAGCAACAGGTGCCATTAAAAGAGAAGAATCATTAGACCTCAAACTCGCTGCAACCGTCACCCAAGTTCTACCTAATGGTAATTTGGTTATAGTTGGACGGCAAGAAATCCGGGTGAACAACGAGGTAAGAGAGATGCTGATCACGGGCGTAGTAAGGCCACAAGACATTTTGGCAGAGAACACGATCTCTTATGAAAAAATAGCTGAGGCAAGAATTGCCTACGGCGGCCGCGGCCAGCTCAGCGACATCCAGCAAGCCCCATGGGGTCAGCAGATACTGGATATAGTATCGCCGTTCTAAACAGAATCCAGAGTCTAGAATCCAGAATCCAGAATACGGAATCTGGATTCTGATCTGGATTCTGATCTGGATTCTAGATTCTGGATTCTGGATTCTAAAATCTGATTTCCGGATTCTGACTCATAGAAACCTTGAAAGTCCGGGTGAAACAACACCAGGACTTTTTCTATGCTTCTGGGATCCATGGGATTTATTTGAAAAGATCGTATGGGAAGTCCATGCAGCAATTGAGTTTTTGGAGATGGCAACCTTTCAGACCTGAATCCTGGCACCAGATCAATCAGGACCTGTATCTGACAAGACGGTGAATAGCGCATTCGGAGAAGACCGACACCTCGGACCTCTAATAGACCCTTGAGGGCATCCGCTGGCTCCGCCAGCAATCGATCATCTTTGGCAGATGCGAGAACCTGGTCATCGGCCACAAGGGTAAATCCCCGATTAATCAGAGCCAGCGCAAAGGAGGATTTCCCCGCTCCCGAATGCCCCTTCAACAAAATACCTCGGCCATCTTTTTCTACACATGAAGCGTGGATATAGGGAATTACCGTCACGAGCGTCTCCTGGTTTTTCCGCTATTCTCTGCTTATGTGCGCCCGAAAGTCAATCCCAAATCAGCGGATTTGATGGAAGTTTGTAAAAAAGCCGAGGCGCAGTTTCCTCGGCTTAAACTTATCTTACTTAACAACTCAAGTAGTGCGTTGACTACGTGCGGAAGTCAAGCACCGGAGCGCAAGCTTTCGCACGTAGATGACGTGCTAGATAAGTTGTTACGATTAGTACTTGTAGTTGAGACCAAGCAAGAACGCATACTCTTGACCAGACAACTTTAGATTTTTAGCCGCTAAACCAGCCGTACCTGTTCCCGGATCGGTAAAGGACTTCTTGAAGCGGTGAATAAAAGCAAAATCGACTTCGAAACTCTTCTCAAATTTATAGGAGAAGCCAGCGGTCACCCCATGCTCAGCAAAGATTGCAGCTGAAAAGAATGAGTTGAACAAAATTTGATTTTTTGGAACAACGGTTGGAGCATACCTATAGCCAATACGCAGAGGCAAGTTTTCCATTACCCTGTATTGCAAACCGAGCTTAAATTCAACGGTGTTTTTCCAACCAGCGGACTTGAGGGGCTTGTAGCGGAAGTTTGAGCTGCTACCCCAGAATTCACCGATAATATCAAAAAGAACGTCAGTCTGCTTGTTCACATGGAAGATGGAGCCACCGGCGATTACCCAAGGATATTTCGTATTCTTTTCAAGGTAATCACTGTACTTAGTTAGATCTCCGAAGGCTATGGGAGTCGTTACAGCAAGCCCTAGACCAACCATCTCATGGGGATCCCACTGTACGCCCACTCGGCCACCAACACCACATGATTCATCCCGTTCGTTAGCTCCCTTTGAAAGAACAGTGGTCGGGAAAAGCGTCGGATTTGCTTTGAAAGTCTGCCATCCGAGAATCACTGAGGCACCAAAACTGAGGGTCGGGGAATATTTGTAGGCTATGGTATTATTTAATAAGGCAATCGCTGAATGCGCATAGCTTGGAGCGGTTGCAACAGCTGCAACAGGTGTACTGATGGCTGTCTTATAATTCACCAGGTTGACGTTGCCGTTAAGGCTGATCCCAAAGGTAAATTGATCATTGACTTTTAACACTACTCCGCCAAAAAGAGCCGGCGTCACTTTTGTATGGCCATGAATGGGCTTTGTATGACGCAGAAAGAGAAATGGTCCCGTCAGAAATGCATTGGTAGAATCAGATTTCTGGGGCAGATGGCCCAGACCAGGTTGAATGGAAATCTCATTATCAAGACGAGCAATAGTTGCCGGATTTGAGCTACCACTGGTCGGATCGAAGGAAACGGCAATACCGGCTCCACCTACACCGCCCTGTTTGGCACCGACCGTTAGGGCATTTAAACCCGCGGACATCGCTTCGGATGAAAGAAGAAAGAAAGCAGAAGAACCCAGATATACAAATGTTTTGAGCATGTTATTGTTATTTTTCATGACTACCTCGCCGTTTTTTATTGCTGTTATAATAAGCAGCTTACGACGCAAAATCTAACAAGGCAAGCTTTAGTTGCATTTTAGTTGCACTTCACTTAGATTGTGACTCTCATTAAACAAAACTTCACTTCCTTTTATACTTCGTTTTCCCTGTTGTCCGTCGAAAAGTTAATCCCAGGTCCGCCGTTTCCAAGCGATGGAGTTCATCCCGAAGACGGGCCGCTTCCTCAAATTCTAGATTTGAAGCAGCCTCTAGCATTCTCTTCTCCAGATCTTTTTTATAGGTCTCCAGATTTTTACCCACCAGATGGGGCTCACCTTCAATCTCAAAGGTCGTGTGGTCTTTCTCATACACACTTGATAAAATATCCCCAATAGACTTCCGGATAGTTTCAGGCGTGATGCCATGCAAGGCATTATAGGCTTGTTGCTTCTCGCGCCTGCGGTTTGTCTCACCGATTGCTGCCATCATAGAATCGGTCATCTTGTCGCCATAAAGAATGGCTCGCCCATCCACGTTACGAGCGGCGCGGCCTATAGTTTGGATCAGAGAAGTTTTGGCACGCAAGAAACCTTCTTTATCCGCATCAAGTATAGCAACCAAAGCGCACTCAGGGATATCCAAGCCTTCACGCAGGAGGTTAATACCCACCAATACATCATAAATACCCCTGCGAAGATCCCGGATAATCTCGATGCGCTCCAAGGTATCCACATCGGAATGGATGTACTGAGTACGCAATCCCGCTTCTGTCAGGTATTCGGTCAGGGCTTCGGCCATGCGCTTGGTAAGTGTTGTCACCAGCACCCGTTGCCCCCGGGCTGCGACCTGTTGGCATTCGTATATCAAGTCATCCACTTGATGCTTGGTGGGTCTCACAATACATACGGGATCGATCAATCCCGTCGGACGAATAAGCTGCTCCGCAAACACGCCGTGGGTCAAGTTGAGCTCCCAGGGCCCAGGTGTTGCGGATACGAAAATAGATTGGGGCCGCAGCGCATCCCACTCTTCAAATTTCAACGGGCGATTGTCTTTACAGGATGGCAGGCGAAATCCATATTCCGCTAGTGTTTCTTTGCGGACCCGGTCTCCCTTGTACATGGCACCCAGCTGAGGAACCGCCACGTGGCTCTCATCCACAAACAGGAGGGCATCTTTTGGCAAATACTCAAACAGTGTCGGCGGAGCCTCCCCTGGCTGACGGCCCGTCAGATAACGGGAATAGTTCTCAATGCCCTGGCACATGCCAGTCGCCTGCAGCATCTCCAGATCAAAAGTCACCCGCTGCCGCAGCCTTTGCGCTTCCACAAGCAAATGTTGACTCTCAAGATCAGCCAGCCGTTCCTTGAGCTCCACCTGAATGGCCTTAATAGCCTGCTCTATAGTGGGCTTGGGCGTCACATAGTGGCTGTTAGCAAAGACTTTGACCTCATCCAGGCTACGCACTTTTTCGCCGGTCAAGGGGTCAATCTCGTGGATGGCCTCCAGTTCCTCACCAAAGAAAGACAGTCGCCAGGCCCGGTCTTCTAAGTGCGCAGGAAACAACTCCAGGGTATCTCCCCGTACTCGGAAAGTGCCTCGGGCAAAGTCCATGTCATTGCGTTTATATTGCAGCTCAACAAGCTGGGGCAATAGTTTTTGCAGATCTATCCTATCGCCCACCTTAATGGGGATAATCATATTACCATAGGCTTCCACATCACCAATACCGTAGATACAAGAAACCGATGCCACGATAATCACGTCCCGTCGCTCCAACAATGAACGGGTTGCGGAGTGCCGCATACGGTTGATTTGCTCATTAATGGTCGCTTCTTTTTCGATATAGGTATCGGTACGAGCCACATAAGCTTCAGGTTGGTAATAATCGTAATAGGAAACGAAATACTCTACGGCATTGTCAGGAAAAAACTCCAGCATCTCTCCATAAAGCTGAGCCGCCAAAGTCTTATTGGGAGCCAGAATGAGCGCGGGACGTCCCATCTGTTGAATCACATGAGCCATCGTAAAAGTCTTACCAGAGCCAGTCACGCCCAACAATACCTGGTTCTTCTCACCTTTTTGCAGGCCCTCAACCAGTTCGGCTATAGCAGTGGGCTGATCACCCGCTGGCTCGAAGCTAGATTTCAAATGGAAAAGACTATTGGTTGTTAAACTATTCACAGGTCGCTTCACTTCGTTATGATTACTCGATAGAGATAGATCTATGCCCAGAAACGATATTCGTCAACGTTTTTCGTATATCAAACGCATTTTTAGACATTACTATTCAGACTGTGGACATTAGAGTAAGCGAGATACTCGATCGGGGACGTCACCGCCCAGTTGACTTACTAGGGAAGGCAGAACTTCATCAAGATTCTCGATGACCTTGTAAAATTTCTTATGTTCAGGACGCACAAATTTTTCCGCTATCATATGATCAACGAAAGTCTCAAAAAGCGCCGACCAGTATTTATTGATATCCACAAATACAATGGGCTTAGAATGCAGGCGGAGCTGCCGCCAGGTAATAATTTCACAGATCTCGTCCAAAGTACCAAAACCACCAGGTAAGATTACAAAGGCATCAGACCGCTCAAACATCAAGCGCTTACGCTCATGCATGGAATCCACAATAAACAACTCGCTGATGCCGGTGTGAGCCTTCTCAAATTCGTTTAGATACTGGGGAATATAACCGGTAACCTTGCCGCCGTTATTCATAACACTGTCAGCAATAATCCCCATAAGACCGACATCGCCACCACCATATACAAGACGGACGTCATTTCTGACAAAGATTTCACCCATATGTCGAGCAGCCTCTTTATAGACCCCATCAACTGAGCTCGAAGAACCGCAATAGACACAGACGGATTTTATTCGATCCAAGACGCACCTTTTTTTTATCCTTACTTAAAGGATAACTTGCTTGTTATGAAAAAAGGATTAATTTATCAAATTCATTCCTCTCAGTAAGACCGCCTGGCAATGCCTCATGAAGCCCAAGGCATTGCCATGACGGAGTATTATCTATTGCCCAGGCACAGGGAAATGCAGCATATGCACCTTGCCTTCAATAAGGTCCAATACCTTTATGTAGGATTTTAGCGCTCGCGGACTATCGTCGATAATCACATGGTGCTTAGCCTGCAACCTTAGCTTCTGTTTCAGAGCAATCAGAGCAGGCCCCTTATCATGCCCCACAAAGCTGAACCCGTCATGGTATACGATTTTATGGCCATCAACCTCCATAACAAAGTTCTCGTCAAGTCCTGGCTGTCCCGTAAGGTTGACACGAGACCTGTTCTGCATAATACGTTTCTTATCCGCGGCCTTGATTAATATATCTTCGTCAGGCATCTGAGAGAGAACTGTATGGATGCTAGCTGCGATGACGTCATAATGTATCTTGCTCTGGTCTTCGGGGTGACGTACATCCATGAGATTAGGTAAGGAAGCTAATTCCCCTAATTCCGTGTCAACTATCGGTGGTCTTGCCGTGATGACCGTTATCTTAACCCCAAGATTACGCAAGTATTCATGAGTCCCCAGCACATGTTCATCTCGCAAGCGATGATCCACTTCATGTTCTAAGAGCATTCGTCTTGTCGTGGGGCATACATACTCTCCACTGAACAGCTTCTGTTCCCAAGCGCCAGGTCCATTTATCACCCCATCCCAATCGGTCCACACGTGTATGTCACTGGCGTCTACGCCGCTTTCCAAAAGCTCATTAACCTTGTTGCGCACAGCTAAATAGGTGTTAACTGTCTCTAGATTGTGGCCTTTTCCATGTATGAGATCTATATCAAATAGACTCTTAGGCTGAACAGCCACTGCAGCAACTTGCGCCTTTTTTTGCTGCGGCTCCAAAATAGTTTCTGATGGCAAAGAGCCAAATGCCGACATGTTGAGGAAGAGGCTTAATAGGCCAATGATGCAGTATTTATAGGTTGTCATCTCATATATCCCTTTTCAAACGTGTTGCCCAAATTAGCCCCATGAGCTTAGAACAAAAATTGTCCTAACTGAACAATTTTAAACGAATAGGTTGTGGCACATATAAAATTGTCCTAACTGAACAATTTTATATGTGCCACAACCTATTCGTTAACCTTTTATTAACCATTTATTAATAAAGGTTAACGCGTATACTGTAGTGGTTATGCCTATGTGAGCAAATAAGTTCTTGTTATTTCTTGCTATAAATAAATCGTTAACCTTTTCGTTAATTAATTGTTGATAACCGAGTAAATTGCTATAGAATTAGCTTTATAGGGCATTACATATAATAAATAGATGCGCAAATACTTTTGCTTAAGCCTATTTCTACCCTATTAATGCGTATATGTCTGTACGATTACCTCGCCTTGTTGCTTTAAGCAGATCAGTTACATATTACAGATTGCTATAGAAAAAAATGGAAACATAAACCAGGAGAGCAGCTGTGTCAAATCGCATCAAAATTCTAGCAACCCTATCTTTCATACTCACTTTCTTAGCTGTCCACGCGCCATCAAACGCAAGCAACAGGCCAACCGAAGGCTTCTGGGGCGGCTTCTCGGATGATACCCCTGCGGCTGTACCATATGACCAGTACGGCCCCAGCGACTTTTATGGTTCCCAGCCAGAGGAAGACGACCAAGATACCGCTCGAAATAGAACTGGCAACGGAGGAAATAAGCAACGGTCTTACGATGTCGACGATTTTGGTTTCGGCCGCAACAACTTTGCAGGTGATTCCGCTGAGGAAGCCAACACCAACAGAAAACCAACCGCTCCCATTAGAAACCAAAAGACCTTTGTAAAAGCGGAAAACGGCATTTCTTCCTTTAAGAAAGGGCCTGACGCAATAAAGAAATCAAACCAAGCCCCCGTATCCTCTGGCGCAGTACCGGCACGCAAGTCTTCTATGAAGCAACTTAGCACCATTATACAAGAACGAAACGCCGCTCGCGTGGGCACTTATGCGGGCATAGCAGCCAATGCCGCACGCCAAAATACGGCAGGCAAGCCTGCTGGTAATTTACCACCTAAAAGCTCACTCAAGAAACAGCCGGATGACATAGGATTTGACTCCTGGGCTAGCTCTAAGGGCTCAGCCAACGATAACGCACGGCTAGGTAAAGGCTCCAAGCCGTCAAAGTCAAAGTATGTCGGCTTTGCTGAAGAGGTAGAAGACATCGATGACGATGAGAACCCATATACTAATTATGAAGACGACCCCTTTGATAATTTTGTCACCCCAAAAGCAACGTCCCTAAAAAGCAAATTTAGCAAAGCTGCGTCCAGACCACAGAATGAAGATGATGAAGAGTATGACCCGCTAGATGACCTGATCGCTAGCACACAACCTGCTGGAAAAAGCAAACCATCTGCTAATCAACAACTTGATGAATATGAAGATTTGGAAGGCGACAGCTTTATCAATGACGGCGACCCTTATGAGGGCACTGACACCCCGAAAGGCAACAAGAGCAAAGCTGCTTCCAAACCACAGGATGAAGAAGGGTATGACCCTTTAGATGACCTTATCAGTAGCACAAAACCTATTGCAACTAGCAAACCATCAACGTTCCCAAAAGCATCCGCTAAGCGCCAGCGAGAAAAACCTGCTACCTCAGCAGTCACTGCGCCTCAAGCACAACCTAGTCACCACGTAAAATCGGATTACAAACTGCAAGTAGTTCATATGACCGATGACTTTAGAGATAAGGCTGTTGCCTTTATAGACTATGAGACCACTTCGTTTTCTGCTCGTATAGGCGGCCGGGCCGTGTCTTTGGGTATACTCATGATGGTTAACGGGGTAGAGAGACTACGTTGGGAAGCAATCTTCAACCCAGACAAGGACAGCAACGTGGGTGCTTTCAAGGCCCACCATATAAGCCGCAGTGTTACCAGGCAATGCCCTCGCTTTGAAGACGTAGCCGAAGAAATCTCAGGGATTTTGATGAGGGCTGATAAAATCGTCGCCCACAACGCGCCCTTTGACTATCGGTATATGAAAGCAGAATTTGAACGCGCCGTAATTATTAACGCTCTTAAAAGGAAGAAGTTTGAAGGGCTGTTATCCCCCGCAAGTCAGATACATCCCAAGAATAAAGCATTCTTAACCACACAGCTCGCCTTGATTAACGAGATGCCCAGTCTCAAAGAAAAAAGACTGTACATGCTTCAAAGCAGGATTTCGACGGCCATCTGGCTTTATATTTACGAGAGCAAACTGTTATTGGAGGGTGGGTTGTTCAATGAAACCACCGGGCATTTTGATGTACCTTTCATACCTACCCCTGAAAGCATGGGCAAACCCAATGTAAAAGGTTACGCCAAGGCCGTGAATAGCGCCTTGTTAGAAATCTATAATAAAATGTTGAAAATCCAGGGTAGAAATCAAAGAGAGACACAGAATATTGGCTGGAACAAGTTTGAAAACGTCGATATATCAAGCAACGACGATTTTACCGAAAGTGAAAAAAAGCGCAAGGCGACATTTGACAAGCAAATTCGAGCCGTATCAATCATCAAAAAGTTCACATTCCTCGAAATAGATTGGAACAAGATCTTTAACTGGGAAAGGGTTTCTAAGGGAAGCTCCGTTTTTTACAACAAAAGCGACCGTGCACTCTTAAGTCTAATCACAGGCTATTTGAACCTGGCACGGGATCTGGTTGAAACCGGTCTTTATAGGCATCAAGATGGCAATCCTCGTTTCTTAGATTACAAGGCCACTTGGGAATGTACCTATGCCCTGGCCAAACAAGTTCTTCATAAGGGCCAGGATATCAGTGGCTTTAAACTAGATGCCTTGTGTGACTTCTTTGGTGTAAACAGAGATAGTCGCAAAGACGGCCACGGAGCTCTGATAGACTCTGATCTGCTGGCCAAGGTATATGCCCATCTACGCGGAAGCCAACTTAAAGAAATTCCTGCCAACGACAACATACCAATGGCAAGACCCTCAGCCAAGAAGCGTGCCAAAGCCCCTGCCGAGGATGAGGAAGACGATGAAGGCTTTGCCGAACCAATGGATATCGTTGCCAAATCAACGGCGGATAAATACGACGATGACGATCTTATAGGCGGCATATTTTAAGTAAACCCACAAGCAGCAGCCTTTCCCAGGCTGCTGCGCTTAACCAATAGTCCATTCTTAAACTAACGGAGTCTCAGCATGTCTCACAGAAAATGCAATTCCCTGCTATTTGCTCTCGCTTTCAGCACATGTTTAACCACCGACGTGTGGTCGAGTTATTTTAGTTTTTCAGATGATGAGCAAGCTCCAGAACCTCAGCAGCCATTTACATGGGATAGCAGCAACAATCCTGAGGCTCCACCGCGTAAAAAGTCATCCGCACCGGCTGAGCGCAATAATGGACCTGCAGGGGTGACTAATGTGCCCCAAAGAAAGAATCCGCAGCCGACGGCTAGTAATTGGTTCAACTCGGATGATGATGAAGAAGAACCGACCGTTATTGAACATATAAATTCCAGCAATAACAGTGCGAAAAAAAGACAAAGGGATGCAGGCCAAAACGAAGAAGAGTTAGATAATGGAGAGCCAACAGATCCAACCCTAAACTGGGATAACCTTCCAGAAGCTCCAGCCAATACGGGCAAGAAAATACGTAAAGCCCGCCGGTGGTACAAAGAAGGCGCCTATGCAGAATTAGATAAGAACACAAGGGGAGCAGATGAGCTTTTTTCCCCAGAGGCTTTGAATCATGATCAACCAGACTTTGTAGATTATGATGATGTGCTGGATGTGGAAGATATCGATGAAATCCTAGCATCGGCCAAGGGCATGAAACTAGATCCCGAAGCGAGACAACTGGTTCGTCACCTAGCTTTACGCAAGAAGCAAGAATTGGACGATATCAGGGACAATTTAGATATGCAGGCCGATGAGGAAGAAGATCTCGCTGACCCAGAAAATAACGAGGGCAGAGCTTTTCTGCGACATCTGCAAGAACAGCACGAAGCTGAGAAATCCATACGAAACGGCCACTCGATTCAAGATGTGTTGGGTCGTGTGCAACACAAAAGCGGCAAGATCGGCGAATGGCTGCAAAAAATAGAACATCTAAAATCCCTACCAGACGTTTATACATACGCCCATAACTTAGCAAAAGATTTGGTCGACCTGGAAGTCGGATCCGAAGCCGGCGCCATTAAAAAAAGCCAACTCGAGGTTATTATTGCTTTCCCATGGAACAAGACCTCAGGAGCTGCCCCCAGCATCAGAGAAGCTAAAAGAATTCTAGAACAGCATCATTATGGTTTGGAAAAGATCAAAAAACGGATCATTCAATCTTTAGCAGTTGAATCAAGAAAACCAGACGCCGGAGGTAGCATCTTATGCTTTGTCGCCCCTCCCGGTGTCGGCAAAACAACCATCTGCCAAGCCATAGCCGAAGCCAAGGGCCGGAAATTCCAAAGATTGGCCTTAGGCGGCGTTAATGATGCAGCAACCATAAAAGGATGGGCTCCTGGCTATGTGGGAGGCAGTCAAGGAGAGATAATAAAAGCCATAACTAGAGCTGGTGTGAATGACCCCGTTTTGTGTCTGGATGAGCTCGATAAATTGGGCGAAAATGGAACCAACGGATCCCCTGGTTACGCCTTATTAGAAGTCCTTGATCCCGGTCAAAACTATGCGTTTAAAGATCAATATGTTAGCGGGGTAACCTTTGATTTGTCCAAGGTCTTTTTTATCGCAACCGCTAACGACGCTACTAAAATTCACCCAACTGTCAGAGATCGCCTAGAAATAATCGTGTTAGACAACTACACACACATGGAAAAGCTGGCAATAGCAGAACAATATCTTGTTCCGAAGAAGATGTTAGAGAACAACATGCGCGAAGGTGAAGTCGTCATCAAGCAAGAAACCCTTGAGAAAATTATTACCCAATACACCCGCGAGGCTGGCGTCCGCGAGCTGGAACGCAAAATCAGTCAGATCTGCCGCGCTGTAGTCACGCAAAATGAGTTAAGTGGAAGGCCTCGCGCCACAACGGTGGTCGAGCCTCATATGCTTGAGCCTATTCTGGGACGGTCCGATCGCATTCCTCACAAAGTTGCAGAAAAAGATACCATTGGATATATCTCAATTCTTGCAAATGGAGGCGGCGGTGGCTCCCTCAGCGGCCTAGAAGTGGCAGCAACTAAAGGTGCAGGCAAAGCCCAAGGAACCGGCAATCTCGGTGAAAGCGTGCTTGAATCCATTGAAGTCGCCTGGACTGTTGTTAAAATGCTGACCGGGAGCTACAACCTCAAAGATGAGCATTTTACGGACAAAGACGTTCATATACATTTCCTACAAACGGAAACGGAAAAGAACGGCTCATCAGCAGGTGCCGCCATCGCCACGGCCATGGTATCCGCCCTGGGCGAGATCCCCATTCGGAAAGATATATGCATGAGCGGCGAATTAACCTTATTGGGAAATGTAATCTCCGTCGGCGCCTTAAAGAACAAGCTGATCGCCGCCCATGAGGCCGGCATGAAAATTGCTCTCGTACCCAAGGACAACGTTGACAGCCTAGAGGATGTGCCACAA